>Ga0255053_10000194_pt1 | contig 32210 bp, 48 predicted proteins | sample JV7_2_22_MG_FD_188635 | JGI IMG/M metagenome (GOLD analysis project Ga0255053, IMG submission 188635) | Seawater microbial communities from Jervis Inlet, British Columbia, Canada - JV7_2_22 | ecosystem: Environmental > Aquatic > Marine > Inlet | place: Canada: British Columbia | collected... | reverse complement strand
GCTGGAGAATAATTAGTGGATATTGGAAATGGTTGCGAAGAACCGGATAAACCTGGTCCGGGAAGATCATCTGGATTACTGAAATAGGTTGTAGTATCTATAACAAAGTTTACATAGCCGCCAGGCACCCATCCATTACCCGAATTCGGGTAATTTCCTGGCGTGGAACCGAAATATTGAATAACTAGGAACTCATCATCCCTAGTTCTTTGCCTATTCTTGAGAGTTGCCGTGCCAAGTTGAGAATAAAATATAGACTGCGGAACGGTTAGCTCGGCTAAACGCTTTGGTGGAAGATTTCCTAGATCAGAAACTAACCATTCATAAGCTTGCCTTCTAACTGCCATAATATAGTCACCACACGCTCCGCTACTGCTATAGTATATCCCCTCCTCCTACTTGAAGATTCCGGAGGGAACTGGGCTTTATATCTGTAGCTAATATACTTTCTAAGGACTGTGATCCTTAATCTGCAGCCAAAACTGGAGAGTCTCCGTAAGCCACAGGGTGGATTTCGGATTCTCTTTCGTTCTTCTCAATCCACTCTTGCTCCTCATCGGGCACATCTTCTTCGGTAAAAATTGCTTCTACTGGACATTCGGGAATGCAAGCTCCACAATCTATGCAGTCATAGGGGTCTATAACTAAGTAATCGTCTGCTTCTCTAAAGCATTCTACAGGACATACGGCTACGCAGTCTTGGTATTTGCATTTAACACAAGCACTTGTTACGACATGGGTCATTTTTCCACTCCATGATTCAAAAACTATCTAGGCTTCTAATTCGTCGGGGATTCCATCACCGTCGTCATCATCGTCTAAATAGTCTTCTACTCCGTCATTGTCGTGGTCGAATTGACCTGTTAAATCGAGACCATCGTTTTGTTCGAACCAATCTGAAAGACCATCGTTATCGTCATCCAAATCAGACATATCCCAAATTCCATCGTTATCGTGATCGTATCTATACCAACCCCACATACCGTCGACCTCATCTACATCTAAGATATTGTCGTTGTCGTCATCAGGATCCAAACCATCGTTGATTCCATCGTTGTCGTGATCGCGTGGTAGTGCGTCATTATAATTCCAAATACCATCGTTGTCGATATCGACATCTCCACAATCATATACTCCGTCGTTGTCGTGGTCGTATATATCTGTATTGGGGTTACCATCCAAAATTTCTAGGATATCATCGTAACCATCTCCGTCATCATCGTCATCTTCTGCATCGTCCATCCCGTCACCATCGTGGTCTTCGGGTGTATCGTCTATATTATCAGGAATACAATCGTTGTCGTCATCAGGATCTAAATCATCAGGAATGCCGTCACCGTCATTGTCGTTCTCGCCATTCTGGTCTTGGTTCTCCAACTGTTGATTCTGCTGTTGGTCGGACTGAGCACCTTGCTGACCCTGGTTGTCCTGGGTCGAACCTTGTTGTTGCTGGTTCTGTCCATTTTGGTTGTTTCCATTTTGATCATTTCCAGTTTGGTCGGTTTGTTGACCGCCCTGTTCATCTCCTGTTTGTTGTTGGCCTTGGCCGTTATCTTGTTGATTTGACTGTTCTCCTTGGTCACCTTGTTCGCCTTGCTGACCGTCTTGACCGGACTGAGATCCTTGTCCATCCTGACCCTGCTGGCCATTCTGTCCGGAATCTTGTCCTTGACCTTGTCCTTGATTCTGCCCCTGTCCTTGGCCTTGACCTTGACCGGAGCCTTGACCTTGGCCTTGACCTTGACCCTGACCTTGGCCTTGTCCTTGGCCTTGTCCTTGGCCTTGTCCCTGCCCTTGTCCTTGTCCTTGTCCTTGTCCTTGTCCTTGTCCTTGACCCTGACCCTGACCCTGACCTTGACCTTGGCCCTGTCCTTGACCTTGGCCTTGACCTTGGCCTTGACCTTCACCGTCTTCTCCTTCACCGCCACCTTCGGTGCCACCATCTCCAGTTCCTTCATCGTTAAAATCGGGGTCATAGGCATCGGGTATACCGTCACCATCTGAATCAGTGGATCCACCATCGTTGGGGTCGTTAGGGAACGGATCAGATCCGTCCGGAGTTCCGTCACCATCAGTGTCGGCCGAATTGGGATTCGTGCCCGCGTTATATTCTTGTGAATTGGTTAATCCATCACCATCGGGGTCTGCATTTGCATCTGTAGCACTATTCGGGTTTAATCCGTATGCTACTTCCCATCCGTCTGGTAATCCATCATTGTCCGTATCAGCATTATTCATGTCTGTTCCGGCAGCTTGTTCTTCTGCGTTTGTTAAACCGTCACCATCCCAATCAGCTCCACCATCACTCGGATCGAGTGGGTCGGAACCATCAGCCATAACAACACCTGCGCTTGAGGCAAGCATTAAAGCTGTCAGTATAGTGAGGAGTCCTTGTCTAAATCTTGAATTTCTGTTCTCCATATTAATCATTTTATCTTGGCGTTCATAGGGAACCCGCTGTTCCCTCTAATATATACTATATGTCTTCAGTTACTTAATACTAAGCATCCAAAAGAGCTGAATAGAACAAATTACGCAAATTTCCCAATAATTTTTCTGCCGCTGCAGGATCATTGTTTAGTATTTTGATATAATCTACAACAGAAAAGTCCGAGGATGAATCGGCTTGACTCCAGCGAATTATTTGCTCGTCTGTTAGAAAATCCGACCAAAATTTGAAATCTGCTCCCTGAGTAACACAATATTCAGCTATATTTACTTCGATTTCTTTTTGTTCTTCGATATCAAAAATCATCGATCTAAGATATGACTTATGTTTCTCTTGTTGAGCTTCCATAATTCGAGGTGAAATACTATCTTCGCAAATAGTAATTTCTATTCCCCTAATAGTAATGATACCATTTTCTATATTTATTAAATCTTTGGATCCCCAAAAATGCTGACCCATATAGTAAAAAGTATCGTCAGTCAAACCAGTATTTGTATTCAAGACCCTAATGGTTGCGTATGTGGGACCTATAGGAGATGCTACGCAAAATAGGATGTCCTCAACCATATTAAGGTTAAGAGATTAACACCTATATAACTATTCATGTTTGATCACAGTTTGGCCTCATACAAAGTCCACCACCGTTTCTATAACATCCTATACAAATACTATCTCCACAGTCGTCACATTCTTCTTCTGCTGCCGGAGCCTCTCCAGGATCATAATCTCCATATTCTCTACATTGCCCACATTCATAGGGTCCTTCTGAAGCTAAGGATTCTGCCTCAAATTCATAAAGCCCTGTCCAATCCTTTTTATTAAATTCTTCTTGGAATGCGTCTGCGTCTGAAGAATTAATGTGGAGTCCGAATATATCTTCAGTCAACCAATAATAATCAGTAGGTTTTATTCCAGCCCCTTCAAGTTTCTTCAAAATTTCTGGTTCGGTAATAGTAGTATCATAAATGTGAATATACTCCGCCTCAAAGGATTCTGCTTTTTTAGCAGCTGAATCACAAGCACAACTTCCAGAACATTTTGCACCGGTCGCCATGCAAGCACAGGGCTTACTCTTAGTTGCTCCACAGCAACAGGAATCTTTACCAAGTGTTTCTGCACGAACTTCTAGATTTTGGTGTCCAGAATAATTTAATGATGCTTGATCAAAGTCACCGTGAATAGCGGAACTCTCGGTTAGCTCCTTGCTTGTAAAGCTGCTTAGATCTGAATCTCCTGATATTCCCATTAGGGCTCCAGCCCCTGTATAGGGAGCCTCAAAGGATTCTGCATTCATTGTTTTTGCTTTTGTAATGCAATCATCACATAGAATAAATACTTCATAATCAGGTGCCAAGTCTTTCAGGTCAGCAAATCCAACACAAACTGTGCATTCATCTTTATGCACAGATGCCTCAAATGATTCTGCAGAATTAACTCCAGTAGTTTCCGCTGGACCCCAGTAGTAATAAATTGTAAAATCATCTTCATCTTCTTCTGTGAGACTTAAAGAAATATCTGAAGAAGATATATTGCTTTCGCCGGGAAGATTATTGGTATCAATTTCATAACGGACTTCATTACGGATGTGTTCATCAATCACCCAAAAGTCTTCATCTGCTAATTCTAAATCATCAGGATCCGTTGCCCAATTATAATCTACTCGTCCAAAAGTCATCCAATGGCTTTCATTTTCTGCGTGAAGTGGATTAACCATGAGCGATTTAATATAGCGGGAAGCATCTGAACGGTTCATCGACTTATCAATACGACCTCCTAGTTTCCTAATACGGTATCGTTGTCGCTCAGTTATAGGCTTATCATATGACCCGTGTCGAGATTCTGCTTGTCGCATACTCCAATAATAATCATCATCGTCGGGTTCGGGCATTTCATATCCGATATTTCCTAGTTCGTATGAATGGGTGACTGCCCAATCATAATTTTCCTCTGCATAGCCTGTTAGGAAATCAATTCCTTCGTTTTCCATCCATTGATCGTATAATTTCCACCAAAGAACTGTAGTTTGGATTCTATTCCAATCGGCTTCTTCCGCCCAAAGGTCTACATCTTCTCCATCATCCATAAAAGAATTAACTACTGAGAGGAAGTAAGGATCGTCGGAATTATATCCTACTGCAGCCTCCATAAATCTTTCGTATGCAGCTGATTCAAAATCGTCGTCAGCAATATCTTTAGGAATTTGAAGTTCATTATCATAATTTGCCCATTTCCAAGAAGGAGACTGCGGGATAACTTCTAGTGCATCTAGCTTTTTTGTTCCCATTAAAACAGCTTCTGCGGAGAATTCATTAAGATAGAAATTTTCGTTATCGTCCTTTCCTACTTTCATGCCCGCATTATTAACGAAAGCATCTTCTAATGGATCCATCCACATAGAGGGATCAGCTTGAAAACCATCCTCAATATAATAAGATCCTAGTAGTAAATTAGGGGTGTAAGAACTAAAAATTGGGCGAGGCTCAAAAATATAGTCCTTGCTCATATATACTATAAGAGTGCACAACTATATAATATTACTGAGATTTGGCTCGTAGCTCAAAATTAGGTAGGTGAGTCTGAAGTTCAGCCCACGAGTAATCATAAATTGCTTTTGCATTACCCGCATTATCTGTGACTCCGGCATCTCCACCCCATCGTGCGCGCTTATCTGTATCCTTTAGATGAACTTCTAACTTGGTTGGATCCGTTTCACCAGTATTCACACACTTGGAATTAAGTGCATCAACAAGCCATGCTCTTTTCTTCATGCGCAGACTCTTTTTCCTATCTACGGCGCGATCTACTAAACCCCTAGTATCCTTATTAGCGGAATACCACTTGTGGTTGTATTTCTTCATGTATTGTCTTTTCTTTTCTGGATCTGCATATGGCATTTTAGTCACCTCAAAATTGTTCTAGCGTGGTTTGTTCTGGATGTAGTGTTGTATGGTATACATCTCCATTGGAAATAATTTTCTCATCCTCATATGGCGCGATCATTCTGCGATACATTTCTAACTTAGAACATTCTAAAGCTCCTATGAGTGAATTGTATAGTCCGTAACGTTCCCCACGACGCATTACTATCTCATCCGAAAGCTTAGCAATCAAATAATTTAGATTACTAGCCGGATTAGTTCCACTAGCCAATACTATATTAACAAGAACTGGAATTACGCTGTCAAGCTCAATTCTCTCTTGTTTTGGCAAGTAAGGCATATATCATTGTTCATTCTTTTACTACTTAATAGTTCTTGTCTTCAAGACCTCCGATACGCTTAAATACCTGAAAGGATGTCTTATAAACATGGGCAAGCAAGTAGATATGGTAGTGGATCCTGAAACAATGTATAGAGTCGAAGGTCTGACTATTGAGGAAGATCCAATTCTTGTTTATCGATTTGAAGCTCCCAAACTAGAAACTATTCGTGCGTTCTACAGAACATACTCTGATGCAAATTCAATTATTGGAGTAAAGATATGGAAGGTCAAAACTATGAAAAATGGATACCGAACTCTAAGTGCTTATGATCTTGATGAAAATTAAGCACCCATCATAGATTGTATTTCCATGAGGAAAGCTAGAGCACCTGGTAGAGCTACTAAAAATAATTCCCAACGCATATCGCCAGCCTTTTCTGCGGCTTCTGCATCACGCTCTAGTAATTCTAATCTACTCATTAGTGCTGGGCGGCCGTTCCCATCTCGAACTAATCTCAATAATTTATTGAGATCGTCACCGGTAGATTTTTGTTGCTCTTGTAATCGAATGATAGCGGCATTCATATGTTCATTAGCCACTATTGATTGACTGACCAGCTCTAAAAGGTCTTGGACAAATTCTTCAGGATTATTACTCCGTCTGCTTGCCATTTGCCGTGCCCCACTTAGTTAATACCTGCTGAAGTCTGTGTAAACAGTTAGTATGCGCCTTCAAATTATCCTGAAGCGCGTTAGTTAAGACGATAGTCTCAGAAGATGAAACTGTCATGCGATCGCACATGGTTTCGAATTCTACACTATTCATTGCAAGTCACCGTTCCATTTGATGTATTCAATCCATTGCTCGAAGCAACATGAATCCATCTAAGAGAGCGATAGCACCAAGAATCTTTAGGGGCGTAATACCCATCCAAATATCTTTGTCACCAAAGCCACTTCGTGAGAAGTAACCGATAACTGGGATATCCTTCTGAATATCGAACTGGTGAAGTCCTAATAAGAACATTGTTCCAGCGAGCACCTTCGGATCCATTGCAAAATTAACTATACTGTCTATCATCATATTCACCTATTGGTTGCTTTTCATTGAACTTGTCTACTATATAATGATTAGTTCTCTATGGGTTAAGTGAGAAAAGGGCTCATTCTATTAAGCCGAAGGCTTCAAACCCTCCCTTACTTCCTCAGTTTGGCCAAAAACGAAGATCTACTCTAATTCTTCTAAATTATTTCGGAAACTACGAACTAGAAATCGTCCAAACATCTCCAATGGTTATATTTTCTCCCTCTCCTGGCTTGGCCATCAACCATAAAACTAAGTCCCAAAGAGGTCCATCACTATTACAAACTTGTCCGGAATATGTTTCACCGATGGAAACAGAATCATATGTTCCTTCATTGACTGTGGTTTGCATATTGCCCACATTACTAACTATCCATAATTTCCAATACCCATCATTATCTGTTTTATTAACTATGGTTCCTTCTATATACTCACAATCTCCACCTGCTACTATTGAAAGTCCTGTGTCTTTAACCGACCCGGTTGGAACTGCTATTACAAACATTAACACAGTTATTAAAACGAATAAATCTCCGAAAGGTGATGATGTATCAGATTCGTGATCCTTCTCGTATATCCAAGAAGTATCACTTTTTCTTTTTCCGCTCAACTTTTCCTACCCCTACCCCAGATTGTTGATTCGGAAAGATATATTGTTCTGCTCTTAATTCTGGGAGCTTAGGAGTTTTATTTAATAGTTTGTAAACTTCGTCTTCAGTTTTGCCTCCTAGATAATCTCCAGTAGTTCTGTTGAAGACTCCATATTCATTTAATTTGAAACCCATCTTCTTCGCGCGCACACGCATACCTATATTATAACCTGAAGGTCCGGTGAAGTATAGAAGGGCTGCGCCCCACCCATCTGGTGACGAAGTTCTGAAATCAATATTGTAACCCTTAATATCTACTTGAGCCTTCTTCTCACCTAACCAATGGATCTTGGATTCAGGAATTTTTAATTTATTTTTAATTAGTTCTGGTAAGCTTATGCCAGGAGCGGGAATAAGAATAATATCTAAGTCTCCTGGATCCTGTCTTCCTCTCCTATAACTTCCACAAACTTCCATCCGAGTAACCCAAGGAGTTAATTTCTTTTCGATTCCTTTAATTATCTTATCTGCTTCTGTTCTAGTCATTCTTGTTTTAGGATGAGCCACCCCTCCAGCTTCCGTTTTATAGCTATCGAGCTTCTCGTGAGATTTAATATGTTTCTTCAAGTCACCTCGTGTTTTAAGTCCTTCAATATCTTTCTGACAAAATTCACAAAATATTTTCATTCCATAATCAGATAGTGTTTTATCTCCTCTTGATTTGATGATCACGTAAAAGTCTCCGGAAGCATAAAAACAATCCATGCAAGTGTAGCGCGATCCTGTATCTCCACTCACTTTCCAAAATTCATTAATAGAACCGCAGACAGGACAACCAACTTCTCCAAACTGATTAGTGTGAACTCCAGATCTAATTTCACTGGATAAACTATTGTTAGATTGTTGAGCCCAATTATCAGCGGAAATTTTTGCATTAGGGACATAAGATAAGTTCCAAGGAATTTCTGGTAATTCATATTCTGCATAAAGGGGATAACGGTAATCATCTCCAGCTCTAATGACTTCATAAGTTCCGTCATTATCTAAATCTAAAGCTTCACCTTCATCCTCCCAAACTTTTGCCCTAATAACAAATTCCATATTTTTAGCTAATTGATCTTTAGCTGCTACGACATCTTTACCATAACCAGTAGCAGTAATGTGTATAGGATAATATGTTCCTGATTGAGTTTCTTGTAAAAATGCTAATGTTAAACTTGATTTATATTTTTGAGTGCTTCCTCCAACTCCTTCGGGTTGTAACCCTCCAGATTGTTCCCACACTCCGTCGTATTTTAATTCAGGAGGGATGGTCAATGTTAAAGTAGTCAGACCACCTGCTTGATCAGGAAGCTTAACTTTTAATTGCCTATATAATCTTGGCATATCTAAATTAGCTTCTTCATAATTGGGATCTAAATCTTGATCCTTTTCACTTCTGCTACGATCAGCCATATTTTAATCTTGGCTCTTTGACTACTTAAGACTTGCTTAGCATCATATTTCGCAGATTCCAGATGGACAATCGTTCATAGCGGCGGCCACTTCAAATCCAAATTGACTATTCATATATTCAATGGCCTCAGTAGCCTTCATAGGAGTTAGCGGTTCATTTCCTCGACTGCCAGATCTATAAACTGTTGTTCCCTTAAGTCTGGGTCCATATTTTAACATCATAGAACTGAAGTCCTCAATTGGATAATCATTAGGAAGATTAATAGTTTTTGATACTGCGTTATCGATGTGCTTTTGGCACACGGCTTGCATCCTCAAATGATCTTCTACCCCAATATCCATAGCCCCTAAAAATGAGTCTGCTAGTTTCTCTTGATCTGCACCAGCGGTTTCCAAATATAATTGTTCGAATAAAGGATCCATTACTACTTCTGTCTTCAAGACCCGCTCGTTCGACTTAATGCTGTCCGCATAATATGTGCGAGCATAGCCTGGGGCGAAGATAGGTTCGATTCCTGAGCTAGTTCCTGAAACTAATGATGTAGTTCCAGTTGGAGCGATCGTAAGAATTGCACAATTTCTAATTCCGTATTCCTTAATCTTTGCGCGAACTCCTCTAGTTAGGTTTGCATCACAAAATCCTGATGCGATAAACTTGTCCGCATCGAAAGCTGGGAAGCATCCCTTTTCTGTAGCAATATATGTGCTAGCCTCATAAGCTGACTTCTTGATGAAATTAAATAATTTGTCTACCATCTTGCGACCGGCTGTCTTATCATATGGTAATCCTAATTTAACTAATGCGTGTCCAAGTCCCATGACTCCTAAGCCAATTCTTCGCACCTCTTTACAGTTCTTCTCGATTTCTAAAAGTGGATATGTGTTCACATCCAAAACATTATCTAAGAAACGAACTCCTGTTCTAACGGTATCAGCTAATTTTGCCCAATCAAAATCAGGTTCGCCTTTTTCATCAAAAGAAATGTGATTAGAAAGATTGATAGCTCCAAGATCACAACATCCGTATGCTTCCAACCAAATTTCTCCGCAAGGATTAGTGCTAATTAATGGCTTGTGGTAATAGATATTATTCATCTCGTTTGCTAGACCTATATTTAGAATCCCAGGTTCTCCAGACTCCCAGGCATTAGTAATGAGAATATCCCAAAGTTCTTTTGCAGGGAAACTGGTAACTTCACTACCTCTCCAAGTAACTGTAATGTCTTCCTCATTTTCAACAGCCTCGAAAAATTCATTATCTACTAATACGCTTATATTAGCGTTTTTTAGCACCTGATCTTTCTCGTGCTTTATTAAAGGTCTAAGTATTTGAGTTAGAACTGTAGCATCATCTAAATTAGATTCTGATTCCGGATCTGTTGGGATTTCTAATAAGGATCCTGCAGCTGAAACCATTAAATCTTTTTCAGCCTTCGGTAGATATGGGAATGCAGAAGTTATTGCTTCCTCTAATTCTTCAGGATTTTCTAGGGATACTTTATTAAATTTCTTATGTAAGAATTCCATGATATCTCCGTGCTTATAATCTAAGCACAACATTAGTGCGGTTCTTCGTCCGCCTCCAGATTTGATAACTTCTCCAGTCTGATTAATAACTTCCATCAATGATACTGCACCTGTGGCTTCTCCACCTGTTCCTTTAATAGCAGTTCCTCGTGGACGGATCGGTGAGAAGTTCATTCCCACTCCTCCACCTGTTCCGGAAATGATAAGCATATCAGAAACGGTTTTGCCCCATCCTTCTCTGCTGTCCTCTGTAGGCACTACGAAACAATTTAATAATTGTCCTTTGGGCCTTCCAGCTCCATACCAAATTCTTCCTCCAGGTATAAATTGGTTATGAGCCATAGCTTCAAAAAATCTATTTTCCCACTTGGTTCTTTTTCCATTTTCTTCAGCTGCTCCAACATGACTTGCTACACGACGACAAGCCTCCTCCCACGTCTCACTTGCATTCAACGAATATCTTTGTTGAAATATTGTAGCCGCAAATCCTTGGGGCTCATAGTAATTATTTAATTCTCTTTCTTGTTCCGTCATCTTAATTCATCCAGGACTTATCTCATGTGTTGACTAGTTATTTAAGGCTTCGCACATTGGCGACAACGGCGGTTCTTGAACCTCCCCGTTCAAGTCATGGTCACTTATCGGCTCTCATGAAAACTGTGGGTTGATTACCATTCGATCGAGTTATAACTACGAACTCGGGATCTTTAGTCATCCTCGCACTCAGTTCTCTTTTTGTTGGTAACTCTCTCCTTCCTGAATCCAGCAATCGACTGATTAGCTGATTTACAGTTATGGTTTCCCCAACGGCAACAAGTATTTTTGCGGCTTCATAATTGGTAGGTTTCGTTCTCATTTTATTCACTCCTTATTTCAATTTGGGCGCAAGTAAACATGAACAGTTAAATCCATCCACTTGTGTCCATTTGAATAATATATTTAGGTCTTGTCCGCCATAGATCGTAACATTAGTTTTCTTTCCCACGGCTAAACCTTGGGCAAGCTTTTCGATACTATATGTGGATCGGGAACTTTTAGTGCAATTCCAATTTTCGGGTTCTAATTGAAGTTCGACTGGTGAGTCTCCCGCCGTAATTAATGTGAGTGTTTTCTTAGATTGATTGACTATGAAACTAAATTCTTGTTGGACCTTAGCTACAGCCTTCAGATAATCTTTCAGAGATTTCAAAGGAATATCAAAATTATATTCATAATTAGTATCTGGCATAGAGGGCAACTCTCTAAGTAATTTCAAAGCAACTAATCTTATGGATCTCTTGATCGGGCCAGCAGAAATAATTAATACTGTAGGATTAGAAGAATCATATTCAAATCCCAATGTATCCTTGGTCGTAAGTGTTTTAGTAATATCTTTTATTCTGGCAACTACTACTCCTAGTCGTATAGGATTAAAATTATCCGAACTAAATTTGTAGTCTTCGAACAGACTGCTAGAAAGTTCATATTTTACTAATGTTGAAACATCATTGTCTACCATACCAACCATTAATCCAGATTGAGTAAATGTAAATATAGTCTGATCACCGAGTGTTTCCAATCCCTTTAGAACATCTTTGAAGTTCCCTGCAGAAATTTTCCCTGAAACTTTCCCAGTAATGGTTGCGTTCGGATCCTGAGCTACTTCGGGGTTCATTGGGAATTCTCCTTTGGCTTGGCTTCAAGACCCTTCATGAGCAGGGTTGCGCGATCCGATTTTAAGGAATCATATTCTTGCTTGGTGATTTTAACATAATGAATTCTATTTCTAGGTTGTTGTGCCGGATGAACGGATGATACAGTTCTCCCGCGCGGGCGCGTGGGTATCCCGTATCTATCCAGCCAATTTTGAATGGTCATCGGTGAGACTCCACAGGCGGCTGCAATAGAGCTCATAGTAAGATTCTTAGTTAAGTAGGCATTTCTTAGCCACGTTTCGTTCCGATAATTGGTAGCATTATTGGGTGTTGATGTGGATCCTGGCATGGATATTTATATAGTGCGAGCACCTATATAAAGTTGAGTGTTCAGTGTTTCGTAGTGCATTAGAAATGGTTCATCCTGGATCAGAAGAACATTACTGTAATCTTTACTAAGGATTAATATTTCATCACTTGGGAAAATAAATCCAGGACCACTTGGAGTAAGTGTAAAAAGATAGTCGATAGCATCAGCAGTATTATCAAAATCTTCCACCTCGCACTTTTTGACTGGGTAGCCACTGAAGCTAGGAGTGATTATGCGATATTCTCCAGAATCTGGAAAAGCTCCAAGATAGGTAGCCGCCGTCAGAACGTGTCTATCTAGTCTATTCAACTGATGTCCAGTTTTTTTATCCGTCATTCCAGTGTCTTCCATGGCAGTAGATCCACTGTTATCTATTAATACTACTGCATTTCCTGGTGTGTTGGTAGGTGGCCAAGGCATATTACAAATTCTCCTGTCCTACTATTTAATGCTTAATTAGTATACTACTCCAGCTTCCTTTAAATAAGAATAAGCTATTACTCCACCACCTACTATGGCAATAGGTCCTAATGTTATTCCTGTCAGATCAGATTCTCCTTTAATGATATAAGGAATTGAGTGCGCGGTTTCTAATACACCTACGCCGATTATAGCTAGTGCTAATGTATATCCAATCTTATGAATGGGCTTTTGTTCTTGTTCGTAAAATAGTTTTGGGTAGTTTTTCATGTAGTTCACCTTATTTTTATATTGTGGAAGTGGATGGGAATGCAGTAGATATGACTTGAATATGTGGAGCTAATTGTCCGGGGTATTCTTGATCCCAGGGATCTGCGTATGGATGAGTCATAAAAATCTCTCCATCTCCGACCATGCGGCTTGACCCGCTCATAACCACTTTAGTGGTTCGAATATGATAATGCATACAACCAGGACTGCAACTCGGTGAAGGTGCATGATCTACTATTACACCTTCCTTATAGCAGGTTTTATCATGTGGCCAAAAGTCATAACTTCTAACCTTCGTTCCGATTGGTATCAGTTCTTCTGATTCATAAGCAAAAGATTCTTTAGCCTCATAACAAGGACACTTTGGTTCAACAGCACTACAATCCATAACTCCTTCACTCATACACGCGCAGGGATTATCTACAGTAGCTCCACAACAGCAAGAATCTTTGAACAAGTGGTATTTAATATCTTCTGCAGATGCATAGTAGCCACTTTTAATTAATCTAGCTCGGGCTTCTTGAGAAGCTTGTGCCGATGTAGCCATGTTTCCGATAGACCTTTGTCTGACTCTTTCTATTTCTCCTTTAGTTTGTTGTAAATGAGCGTTTCTCAATCTTTCTCGAGCAGCTCTGGCTCCTTGTTCAGATGTAAGCATTTCTTGAACTCCGATCACACTCGAAGATCCTTTCGGTTCTGGGAGGGAAACAATAATTCCTACTACTCCAAGAAGTAATACTCCTACACCTACTGTGAGTCCACCAAATACGGCTGCTATCTCTTTAGCAGAAGTTGTTTCTCCCGTTCTAGGGGTTGAACTAGAACTACTACCTATTCCAACCATACTATTAATGAACCTAAACTGCTATTTAATATTATTCTATAATATCAAAGAACGTCGATGGATCCGCTGGCTTAAATTTGACGACCATAGTTACTGCATCTGGATCTTCTTGATCTGTAGTCGCATCTAGTGTCCAACCTCCAGCTATAGTTGTAGATTCTAATAGTTCTTCCATTTGTGTAAAGAAGTCGGCATATGATTCTGCCTCAAATTCTTCTTTTAGTCCGCAATCTTGGCATACGAAATTTCCTGGTTTCCACCAGTGATCCGTATCTTGTCCAGTAATTGTCGCTACACATTCTCCAACATCTTCTGTGTCGCCCTCATGAACTACTGCATCACAACCCTTATTCTGACATTGATAAGCAGTTGCCACCCAATCGTGTTCGCATTCATCTTCGCTCGAATACATAACACCGAAATCATCTTCGAAATCTGTAGCATCATCGAGCACTACTTCGCTCATTGTTTCAACATCAGGATTCTCTGAGGATCCTAAATTAGTTAATTCTTCAAATTCGGGATCAGCCTCCCACTCACCTAATTGTTTGGCAGTCATTCCTAAAGTCATATCAATTGCATATTTTACTTCCTTTGGAAAATCCTTAGTGTTTTCCTCATAAGAGGATACCATAGACATTCCCATATAATCTATACAATCTTTGAAGAAGGTGGCGGCTGCTGCATCTTTTTTATTAAGGGCAGTTCCTAAATGTTCTAATAGAGCACCCATAGATACAGTAAATATTCCACCTACTATGGCTGCAGTTGCTAGTTCATGAGAATCCTCAGATGCAAATTCTCTATCCGATGGAAACATCATAGCCAATCTTGCTGGAATAACTTTAGTAGCATTACAACTATCGCAAGCACGATTATGATCTCCCGCTAAAGGTGCAGGGTTATGTCCATATCCAATTTCCTCAGATCCACAAAGACAACAAGTATATGGGCCACGAGACATATAATTGAATAATCTAAGCGACTATTTAATGGCTTTCTTTCATCCTAGAACAGCTTGTCCGTAATCATCGTAGCCAAAGCAGTCATGTTTTCCATAACAAGAGTGTTGCCAAGGTAATGAATAACAATATAAATCTCCACATAGTTGGCATGATTTATGCTTTCTCTGAGCATTACCACACATTACGCATGGAGGTAATTTCCAAGCATCAGACATTTTATATTCTCCGAGTTCCCCATGGCTTCACTACTATATTATTTTTATGACATGAAATATGATATCGATTCCCTGCCCGATCCGTTTCATATCCTTCACCTAATTGGATTGCACGGCGACATCCATAACAATACGTTATCACAATTATTCCTCCTCAAAAATTGCTTCTTCACTATTAGAACTCAAAAGAGCTTCAAAAGAGTGAACGAAAATATCGAAAGCCACCGTTGGGGAACTTGAATACATTGTATATACTGGTGGTATTAACTGTTACTTAAGACTTCTCATTCTTCTTCTTCAGGCCAACTAATTTTATATTCACTGGCATCTACCGCGATCGTAACATACCCTGCTACAGTAAATGTAGTTTGTAATACTCCGCATTTACAATTTTTATGACCTGGAACAATTCCACTATCTGTATAATTTATAATTTCCTTGCAGCTAAGACATTCTAAAATTGGTAACATTTTATTCCTCCTTTTCAGCATATGTCTTCAAGACCTGGCGTTCAGCCGGTTTATTAGGCCACTTAGCATCAACGAATGCTTTAAGTTTCTCAAATTTAGCGGGGCCTATTTGCGACACCAATGGTGATGTTTCAGGATCCGCATTGTTTATCTGTGATATGAAGTCTGCTAGTGAGTCGAACATAGTATGTAATTTCTTTGCAGAAGCTCTACCGATTCCTGGGATAGATTCTAATAAAGCATGATGTTTATTTCTAGAGCTTGCAACTATTGTAGGCTTTCTAACTAGTCGTCCGTATTCTCCTGAAGCAACTCTGATTTCGAGAGCTTTAAGATATCGAGCTGTTCCATTTGTTCCAGTAGTATAAACGACGGGACAAATTTCCGCTGACATTCTATTGAGAAAACTAATTAGATTTTCTAATTGGTTTTTATCATTAGTGTAAAGTGAGTTCTGATTTCCTTCGATCAAAAGAATAGCATTAGGAGTTTCGATTAACATTCTTGCTAACTGATCTTCGATCCTACGAGTGCGAAAAGAAGAATACGCATCAGTCCATGTTTTTCTCTCAATTAAAACACAGTTCTCCCGCCCAGGAATCTCCAACTTGAAATCGCCACATGGTAATGCTTCGTGCTCTCCATTAAGTTGTAATGCAAAATAGGGATCTTCGTGAATATCCACTGTCCAATTCTTAGTTTCTTGGGTCATTCCTAAAGTCACCTCATCTATACTCGTCAAAAGTGCTTCGCAATTTTTTATTGAAAGTTCCACGAGTTTTTATTTCTTCTTTAACGCGCGAATAGCTGCCTATGATAGTCATTAAATCTGCATCCTCCACGATTCCAGTCTCAAAATTTATTCTATCTTGATTCACTAACCAGGAGTCATACAACATAAAGGGCATGATATGATGTTTGCCCCAACCAAAAGCATTAGTGTCGTAAGTCACATGAACCCAATGTTCATCAGGATGAATGATGTTCCACATTTCATGAATTATAGATTGTTCTAATTGAGGATTAGTTTCTCCTTCTAATTCTTCCACAGTCATTTTAACTAAGTCTTTCAGTAGAATCCACTCATCCATTGGATCCATGTCTGGATCTATGCTAGCGTGATATTCTTCGTAGGCTTCTTCAATGAAAATTGCCCAAGGATCTTCTGAATCGACTGACTCTACCATAAATTTCCATAGGTGTATCACCTATTTAAACTCTGCGTTTAGTTATTCGTTCCAGAATCCCAATCTTTGATCTCGCTTGAATTATTCTCATCTTCCTTCGGCATTTTATAAGTTGGAATTCCTAAATGATCTGCAAATTCTAAAACATAATCTGCCAGATCTAATTCATCGATTATATTTGCTTTCTCCTCAGAATCTAATATCAACTCATGAAAACCTTCATGCAAACATTCCACATCTGCACCAATGCGACGAATTCTAAATAACAAGTATCCTGAAAAAATCAAAGATATAACTACGAGTCCCAAAATAAATTGAGTCATAGTTTCGTGATCTGAAAGTATGGCCATTATTCTTCCTCCGTTATCTCCTCGTGTGAATGTGGCCAGCTAGCATCTAATCCACTAGCCAAACGATCTAAATAATTTGCATATTCTTCATCAAAATCTGGCTCAGATTCGTGATCATATAAGACAACAAGGTATTCCTTTCTCCAGTTCCAACCCATCTGTCTTAGCATACAAAGAAAGTGATATACTAATCTATGTTTGCCCTCGCCTTCAGGGCCAGCCCAATCTATTGCTTCTTCCAATAGTTTACGATCGAAACGTAATTCATCTGGCATATGGTATACTCTAGATGGAATTACCTACTTAATACTTCTTAAAAGAGCTTATCTAACATCATAAATGGAAGATAACATGGTAGCCACCAATAAGAATTGCCGTTGTGACTGCCGAAAAGACATTGGCCATAAACTGCACATATATTTCATCATGGAGGTGATCCTCAACCTCGCGTCCAAAGAATAACCATTTTTTCATATTATCACTCAATTAAAACTATTGAAGGGGAGCTTAATTATTCTCTTGTAAGTTAAACAATCGTCTTTATAATTAGTCACTATAAAACCCTTATCATCCACAATATCTTTTATGGCTTCATAATCTTCGCCATGTATCTTTAGTATTTTCTTTTTCAATAAACCATGGAAGTAGTTCCCAAAATTTTCAATACAATATTTGTAAGTATGATTATTTTCCTTTCTCCAAGCTTCTAGCTTGTCGGAAATATACTCTGCATCTGCGACGAAAGCTATTGTTAAATATTCTTCTGGGATGGATTCAAGACCCCCGTGAGCCTTGATTAGTGCCGACGCTCGTTTGGCTCCTGTTTCTGGACAACCAGGAATGTTATCGGAAGGATCGCCAGTAATTGCTTTGTGGTCGGGATATAGACTCCAAGAAGGAATGTCGATAGACGCTAATTCAGTATCCGGCTCAATTAAGCGACCCATATTGTGAATTTGTAGAACTCCTGGATGGAGGAAAGGATCAGAGAGTTCAGAATTGGATCCAGAAGTCTTGCCACCCCATAGTTGCCAGATATCTTGATCGCTAGTTATAATTAAAATTCGAGGGTCTGGGTATTTAGTTTTATCAGCTAAAATTCTAGATACTTGCCTAGCTAAACAATCGTCCGCTTCTTCATATTCTGAATAACAAGAACTCCATCCCCAAGTTCCCGCTTTGTTAGCAATAAGTTGATCGGGGTTGTAACCATATTCTGTAAAACTAGTCCGCAGGTCAGGTATAGACCCATCTTCAGATTTCCACTCTGAGTTCGCGTTCCGGTGAGCTTTGTAAGCAACGAATTCATCAAGTCTACCTAATTTACCTTTTATGCCATCGTAGCAAACAATTATTTCTGTTCCGTGAACTGCGGATTTAGATCCGAATCCCATTTGATTAATTCTAAATTTAAGAAATCCTAGATCCTTATTTAATTCTTTAGCACAAGCTCTACGAAAGGAAGCCAGCGTAGCTCCCGTAGGATTGTTTTTATACTTGGCCCAGCGATATCTGGGGCCAGCTTTAGGTCGCCACCACCTAGTTTGTCTTCCTATAAAATAACCAGCATCAATTAAGACAACTCGGTTCGGAGGGGTCACCTTTTTAGTAGCATAAGGATTTGACGGAGACTCCGTTACCATAGTAAATTATGCAGGTCTGAACTACATAATACTTCTTATGAATCTAAACCCAACCTAGCTTAATGAAAAACGCTAGGGATCCAATTGTAGCAAAAAACCACATTAGGAGGGCTAGAATTACTCGATTATTGATCAAAACACCCCACCCATAAGCACTAAAACTCCGAATATTGCAACTATCGCTACACCTGCTAGTAAAAGTAGCTTATTTTCGCGTTCTAGAGCGTTTAGAAGGTTATTTTTCTCTGTTTCGGGGTCTGAAGGGAGCTTCCACACATCCTTATTCAATTTTTGATGTTCGATTAAATCTGATTTCCTCATGTGCCAGCTCCATCTATTCAAACTAGATGAGAACCAATTAACAATCCAGTTCCCACTACTTTAGCTCCTATGAATTGTCCTGTTCTAAGTTTGTTAGAGAGTCTTAATGAAATTAATATTGCATCGATCGCCAGAACTAGAAAGATATCTTCTGGAATGCCGAATATTTTCTTATGTTCCAAATCGTGTAGAACTTTATCTATCGCTTCCTCAATTTGTTGTGCTTCGTCAGCTAAAACGCCCATTGTAGAAGAAGCAATACTAGAATCCTCACTAATCATGGTAATTAGTTCATTGCTCTACTATTTAGTAATTACGTTTTGTGACTTCATAGAGTTTCAGGATCCGTATTATAGTCGAAAAATATCCAACGAGAAGAATCTGCTCTGATTGTTTCATTATCTACTCCGTCTAGATACATTTTAACATCTTCGAAAGAATCAAAAACAAAATCGGGATTAATCCGACCGAACATCCAGAAATTCAACTTTTGTTTTCCTCCATTCACCACAACCAAAACTGGCTTGTGTTGGCGTAATCCAACAAAGAGTTCTTCCCAAGTTCCACACATTTGCACATCGGGATCAAGATAGACAATCAAAAAGTCAGATACTTCTACCATTCTTAGATCTGCTAAAACTATTGGCTTCATTGCAGCTCTTAATTCGTGAAACCGACCTAATTCTCTAAGTTGACCTAAATTCTTTTGTTCGTCACCAATTTCGTTAAAAATTGTATTCGATGTCCTTTTATTGGTGGGATCCAAAGCCATAACTCCTCTTTCTGATAACCATTCAGTCATTTGGATTCTCCAACCGATCCCATCATCTTCTGCGTGATCAATTGGCCCCGCTAAGTAACATCTTTGCCCATTAAGCTTGCCAGCCATAGTGTATCTAAGCCGTCATCACCTATTTAACTATGCCTTGGGCCTACATTTATGCCGCATTGGGGACAAAGGGGAATAGATTTATGAATATGCATAGGTAATCCTCCACTTTCTAGGCAACAGTGAAAAACATAGCAAATTCTAAATATAGCCTCTACCTTTCCTTCCCATGAGTTTTGAAAAGCTACTGATTCCATGTATTCAAGACCCCGTGGAGACTGGACCGAAGCAATCATCATTGGCCACACAAAGGCGACAAGTTAGAAGTCGAGTTATTGGATGAATTATCAAATCAACTTTAATGAGTCTACAGGAGGCGCATTCCATTCCACGAGGAACATTAGAATACCCATCCATCAGATCCACCACTTCGGTTTAGCTCGGTTTGTCCACTTAGCTATGTGGGCTTTATCATGAATATAATATTGTCTATACATATCTACTACAGATAGATTATCGAAGTTTGGGGAGGCAGTTCTACATTTTTGTGTGTCTGAGATCGCCACAGCAAATGCTGTTCGATTACCTAATGATACAAGCGTGGGTGGATTCTGAGAACACCATTCGATTACATCTTGGCACTTGTGCCTTCTATTGTAGCGGTGAGTATATTCTCTGCATAGAGCTATTCCATGATCGATTAACCAATTAAAATTCTCTATACAAGTTCTTGCCCAAACCGTAGATGGATGATTATAATGTGTTTTCTTGTAAGGTGCAACTCCTACTGGATATGCAGCGCATAACATTTGTGCTGTCTCCAAGGGCATTTTAACTATGTGTTTATCTAGTTGTGCTACTGCAGCATCTACAGGATCCTCAGATAAAATAAATATATTCATAGTATCCCTCTTTAGTTTGTCTCTTTGCACCAGCACTCGTCTGAACAATGTCCTTCTTTTACGCCAGCTCCCAGATCTATAATGCCTCCGAGAAGGTGAGTTGCTTCCTCTGCTCGCTCATCAACAGTGTTATTCGAGTGGCCTGGATCATATTCCTCGACACCGAACAATTCTTGTAAGTGTTGTGGTATCTTTCCATCCTCCTGGAAGGCACGAATGATCCCCACGGTCCGATCCGTTAATCGAGCAATAATGTGAATCAATTGATCTCCATTTAGACTCATCAAGTGGTCTAGGTGGGCTTCAGTAAGGCGGTAGGAGTGCACTTTGGACATAATGCTATATTCGTTTGTCACCTATTTATAGGTTTCGCTAAGTAATCATGCCTTTGCCTAGTCCGCCTGAGTGAGTGTATTTCAGTTTACTACAGACTTTACAAATGAAGTAGGACTGTTCGTATTCTGATTTGAGAACCCATTGATGTTCACAGGCCACGATCGTCACAACCGACTTAATTCATCATTTGCATTAGTTCGTCACGGAGAGCCTTAACTCCCTTAGAACCACCATATGCGAGAACGGTAAAAACAGTATCATCGACTGTAAAGATATCTAAGTATCCCTCATGACTCAGAGTTATAGCGGCGATCTTATCGAGCCGTATAACTGTGTTACCTTCGCTAGTGGTTAATTCTGGAGTCCATCCTGTGACTCTCGTTACTGCCTCTGCTTGTGACATGATCTGCAATAGTGCGAACACATATTTAATACTTTTGGTTATTGTGCCAGAGGAGCTACAATATCTAAAATTAAACTCCAATCGACATCCGAAATATGAGATGGCTGATCATAGGAATTAGGGAGTGGATATCTCATGGCTAATAATTCTTGAGAGTCACTAGATGGGATCCAGGAAATCATCTTTGTATCTTCTTTACTCATCGATCTGAACATTAATGGAAAATTAACATAATAACATTTTCTGCACACACCTTGTGAGTCGGGCTGAGTTAATCGCATTAGTAAATCAACATCTTCGACCCTATTAATTGTTTCATCAAAGAATCCAACTTCTTCGATCGCAGTTCTCCTCACAATCATTCCACTAGGATAAACTGGAACAGTCATAAAATAATAATGATAGAGATCTTCATGAACATAATCTATATCTTCGTATTCTTCGAAAGGCAATAGTTGGACATCATGTCCGCCAGTGAATTGTGAAACTACATTATTTTGATACATTGCTTTGCACCAAAATATATCTTTCTCAGGCATAGCTCCGGCGTAACCAGCCATAACTTCGAGATAGGTAGATTCCCACCAATCGTCTCCATCTAAGAATCCAACAAGAGTAGTTCTTTCTTCATCTAAAGCTTGATTTCTTGCTGAGGAAACTCCTTCTCCTTTTTGAATCTTGTAAACAACTCTAGAGTCTTCTAACATTAATGCATCGACGAACTCTTTACAAGCTGAACTCATCTTCAAACTTTCTTTAGATTCAACGATCGTCAATCTCCATTTTCTGAATGATTGTCTCAATACAGACTCAACCGCTCTCTTAAAAATATTATGGGGAACATTATGAATAGGCATGATAATGTGTATGCGTTCTAGATGCCTCATAGCACTGTGACTATTCTGATGGTAAACGCTCATAAGAATCTATTATATCCAATAAGCTACTGCTATATAAGAGAAGTAGTAACCGCCGTTAGCGGTAATGTGTTTTGACCGCCTTATTCGGTCAAATCTTCGTGACCTTCACCAAAGTCGGAAATCCATTCGATAGAAACTTCATCGGGGACTTCTTCAGGTTCGGGAGTCACATCGGTAATAACTACTTCGTAGATTCTATCATTACGCTTAACAGTTCCCTTTAGGGTTTGAGTCTTCTTCATGTCCTTCATAGAAGTTCCCACTCCTTCATCACCAAGGATCCAATCTAGAAGGGCTTTGATAGATTTCACATCAGTTCCAAAAAATTCATCGAAAGGTTGCTTAGGTGAGTTATAATTCGGGAATGGATTCTTCCAGGGATTATCCCAAGGATCGTATCGGCGTTTGCTCATAGAGTTAATATGTTGCATCACCTATTTATAGGTTTCTGCATCGATCGAGAGCTATATTTAGAGCATCATGTAATAGTGTTTCTAGGTTGGATCCAGGAGATGTTTCTGTAGTAGGATTATTTCCTTCTAGAACTTCTAAACCTGCCCAAGTAGTTCCACCTCGTGTAGCTACACTATCTATTAATTTTTGAATTACATCTACCTCTGAAATACCCTCTCCCTTTGGAAGTGATCTAGGATCTGTTAAGCTAGCGGTAGAATAAAACAATTGACTTATTACTTCGTTAGTTATATCAGGATCCAGCCCTTGTTCAAGTGCCCAAGTTACAAATATTTTTTCTAAATATGCAACAAAGGCTATTCCCGATCCCGCAAGAATTGTATGAACATTTAACCAATCTTCATTGTCTGGCGAAATTTCAGTAACTGTTCCTAATTCTTTAATTATTGGCACTACCTTATTCTCCATGATTTTCTTATCTGCTTCGGGTGGTTGCATAATCATCGTATTTGCATTTCCTTGTTGGGCGGCTACATTAGTCATGGCTCGATAAAGATATGGATAATTATATTTTGTATAAGGGACTCCAGCTGCGAAAGAGATAATAGGTTTGTAATGTGATGTATGGCGTATAGTGTGCATAACTTTTTCAATATCTGCGGGGCGGACACACAATATAAGTATATCCATCGACCTAATAAAATGATTAGCTTCGGAACTAGTATTCCATCTAGTTCTATTTATGCCCCACACATTTGGATAAACATAACTAAGTCTATCTTTAATTATGGATCCTAGATGTCCCTCAGCACCGATGATACCTATCCTCGTAGAATAAATCTCACTACTCATAACTATACCAACCACTTAGACAATATAAATGTTCTCAAACAGTCCACTATAGTTTTCTCAGCATCAGGAGTAACTGATATTAATTGAGCTTCACTCATAATATCACCTTCTCTTTTTTCTCATATCCATAATAGCACTGCCTACTACATATAAAGTTAATACTACCATTAGAATAGCAGTGCACACCTCTCCGCTCATGTATTAAAGACCCTCCTTACTTCCTCAGTTTTAGTGCCAATTCCAATCATCCGGTAATTCTGTAGATTGAGCGATACAGGATGGACACCAATGGCTTGTGCGCTTGTCTGCCGTTTTCTCTCTCTTAACGGGCTTCTTGCAATCTCTACAAGTTTTTCTATTGTAAACACTAAATGTATAGCGTGGAACAGATCTATCTTTCTTAGCTTGATAATCTCTATTGATGTGATCCAGAGAGGCTGCGTGAAGACGAGCGATTTCTTCATCAGTTAGTGATTCTAAAGTTCTGTGAGGGGACACACGAGAGTCATGCATTATTTCAGCTTTTAGATAATTTCCAATACCAGCTACCACAGATTGATTCATTAATGCTTGGGCAACCGTCCAAGTTCCCTTTCTTGCCTTTAGACGAGCTTTGAATCCTAAAACTCCAATTGGCTTTTCTTGGTCTAGTAAATCTGGTCCGAGCTCCTTTGTTAGTTTTCTTTGTAGAGCATAAATACCTTCGTCACCAGCTATAAACTTAAAAGTTCCAAATCGACGAGAATCGTAGTAGTAAATTGAAAATGGATCCGCTCCATTCTTATTAGCGAGAACAAGTTCTAGACAGAGATTTTTCTTGGGCTTTCGAGAAATACTCCAGCCTCCACCCATTCCTAATGTGTGAAAAACTCTCCACTGGTCTTGCACGGGATTAGATCCTCGGATTCTGAGATAGATAAATTTTCCATGACAACCAATTTCGGAAATAGTTAATATTCCTCCCGCTCTAGATTCTTTTAAGAATTCTGCGGCGGATCCACGAAGTTGTGATCCTGATGGAGAGTATCGATCATCGTGGCAAATGATATTCATAATTCTAGTTCCACGAATTGCATCATTCAAGATTTCTACCATTCTTTTAACTTGTGGACCTTCTGGCATTCCTTCTTCATCTCCTTAAACTGAAATGGAGATACTACCTATTTATACTTATGTCTCAAAGACCCTCTGTGCTATCTTTTCTGCGTGTGCTTGATATAAAGCGTAAACTGGAATTAGATAAATTGTAGAGAGCACTGTAAAGATTCCCAGGGTTTCTAAATAAGGCACTTCTGAATAGGCAGCCCAAGCTAAAGCTAGAGGCTGCAATGCTATGGTGCCCACAATTGGCCTCCAGAAATCTACTGAGGAAACCATGGTTAAATAAAGCCCCCAAAGGAACGCGGTCCGATCCCATCATTTTCTCCACATCGAGCATATCTTTGGACAATTCTTGCGGCTTCTTCTAGACCATGCACTTTGCCCTGCCAATAAGTGAACTCCTCCATATCTTTATGGTGGATTTGCTGCTGTCGATAGGCTTCATCTAATGCTTCACGCAAACGAGAAAGAACAACAATTTCACAGATATTCCGAGGATCTTCTGGTGGGTGTGTAGACACAGTAGAATTCCACCTTATCTCTTAAATGAATCAGTCTGAAGATTTCTCGTCTGGATCCACTAGTGTGGTGGTTTCGCTCACTCTGATCCTAGAATTTGTAAAATCTTCTAAAGTTGTTGTTTTCTTTCCAGATAAGTAAATCTTAAAGGTTTGAATTCCGAATCCCATAAAGGCTGCTAACATAATTCCTATTGAGATTACATTCGCATTAAGGAGTGCTAGATTAGTTCCCTGTTCTGCTAATAGATAGGTTGTATTGTATTCACCTAGAAATCCGGTGAAAGCTATTAGCCCCCAGCGAGGGATGATATCTAATGTTTCATCTATGCGCGGGTGCGAAGACATACTATTGTTAGTGGTGAAACACCTATTTAACACTTCTTACAGATTAAGTCATGTATCGGAACTAAGGTTTAGTGATAACTGTGTATCTCTTATACCTTTGTCCTGACGGATCCGTTTTCCATACTCGATTGAAAACCCAACCGCGTTCCTCTAAATCGGAGATCCTTCGTGGTAGTGCTCTAATCTTATAGATTGCCGATGCTTCAATACCGGAAATCGAATTCGTTGTTGCAAAATGGTGCGTAAGCATATCAAGTTGGCTCATAGTTAAACTACTGGTGAAACACCTATTTAACTCTTTCTGGTGACTTATTGGAAATACAACTTAAATCTTTCCCAGTAGGTATAACATTCACAATTATAGCTTCCATCTTCTTGTTTAATTTCATAACACCTTTTGTTTAGATCAAAACATTTTGTTTCATTTAATTGTGCGCAATTACAGCCAGCTTCTGCGGGAGTAAATGAATCTGGATCGGTAAGTTCATCTTCTGGAAGTGGGGATCCTGTAGTAGTAGTAGTAGTTTCTGTGGTTGAACTTTCTTCGCTGGGTGCTGAATTAGTTTCTGAGGGATCTAATATATCAGCGTATTCATAATCTGGGTGGGTGTTGGCCATGACTGATTGGCCTGTTACTGTGAGTTGTGCAGTATGACCAGGTAGTCCCACACTCAGGTCACCAGAAGTTTCAGTAAGCAAAATTTCAGCTGCAAGACCCATAGGACCAGTTCCAAAATAGTCGTGTCCGAAAGTCATCTACCATTAAGTAAGTTATACTACTATTTAATATCACGGGTTTTTGCTAGAATGATGAGTTGCTATCAGCCATGTCCCTGCAACATATTGAAATACAAATGTGTAGCGCGCAGAGACAGTAGATTTGACTCCTGTATCTGGATCGGTTAAATTAAAATCATAAGTTCCATCGAATACTTTTATAGCTCCCAAATCTTGTTCTATAATACTAGTTATTTTTCCACACGGTTGTGATTTTGTAAACATCTCAAAATATTTTCTAATCTGCGGTTTACCCTGAGCTATGGATTCTGCTACTGTTCCTAATAATACGCCATCCGTAGCGTAAAGCGAAACTACCTTATCTACATTTCCGGTGCATAAAGTTTCTAACCAATTAAGAACTAAATTAGATCGGTTTAGATCTAACGGAAAGTTATTATATTCAAAATTCATTTGTTCGCCTCAGTATTGGGTCCGTAAAAACCCTTAAATTTTTCATATGCATCATATTGATCTTCAACCCAGTTTTTAAATTCTTCTGGTGACATCTGATTTCTCTTACTATCTCTATAGTTTTTGTAGTCTCCACTATCCCAATCCCAAGATTTATTAGGGGCATATGGTTGTTTTCCCTCATATGGCGGTGGGTTATATGGATCGATCTCTGGCCACCATGATTTATCTTTTGGTTTCCCCCAATGATCTTCATCTTTCATTCTTTTAATAAATTCGTCATAATCTCCTACCTTATCTGAAATTACTTTGAAAACGGATGGACTTTTCTTATCATCCTCGTCATCTTCATCATCCTCGTCTACAATATTTGGGTTTGGATATCTCAATGTTGTCGAAAAACCATAATTTTCAGGTTGAAGTAATTTACAAAACTCCTCTCTCCCTTTACAAAAATCTATAAACTCTCCTAGTGCTGAATCACCAAAGTCCAATTCAATTATTTTTGTCGCCATATCATAATCGGGATTGGGTATCATAAGGCCGGTGGACACATCGAAAACATACATTCCGCAATTAAGTAGAAAGTCATTATGCATTTTTACTTTTTCTGAGGGTGAAAGATTATTTGAAGCAGCGGATGTTATACCCCCTGGATAATTAGAAATAGCACTTTGAAGAACATAAGCTTCAAAAACCTTCGGACCATCCCAGACAGCTCCTACTAAAATACCTGCAGAAGTTGGAGGTGGTGCTTCTGCATCCATAGCATCTAAGACGGAAGTTGAAAACATTATTGGGTTGGCCGATTTCCCATAGAAAATTATATGGCCATCTCCATCCTTATCAAACAAAAACATATCCTTTACTCTGGGACTGAATACAGGCATTATTGTAGCCCAAGATGCGCCCACTCCTTTCCAATCAACATCTTTAACCATATTATCTCAACCAGTTACTAATGAACTAGGTCAGCCTACTATATTAAATTACTGCTCAGATGGATGCAAGAAGTGAGTCCATAGAACGCATTTTCTCGTCTTCTTGAAGCCATATATTATCACAAATAGTCCGATATTCGATTCCAAATTCGTCTACTTCGCTAGCGAAATTCCATCCCTTGAGAATGACCTTTTCCTGGTCATCTCCTTTAGTGTCGGCTACTATCCATACGACAACGGCATTTTGCCTACAATATTTCTTCAGTTGTCTTGGTGGGATCATTCTTTTCCATTTATTCCATTGATGCCTTCGAAGTCCTTTGATTTCTACAGGAGGTGAAACTGTTCCTCCGGTATATTCAATTTGAACATCTCCTGGTAATCCATTGAAGGGAGTTGTATTTTCATAGTGGCGCAACACTACAGGCGGTGAATAATTTACATCCTTGTTAAATTCATTTTCCATCCATATAGCTGTGGCTAGTTCTCCTTTCACACCTACGACATTAGAACCGACCTTATTATGAGAATACATTCCAGATCCTTTGGATCCGTGTCCATCGTATTTTTCTACTATAGCGCGAGCATGATCCCAACACCACTGAACTTGCTCGTTGGTGAGGGAGATAACTATGTCTGACACTTTTCTCGCTCCTTTGAGATTTAATGATTTTAGGTCGGTGCAGGGTGGGGTAGAGTAAAGAGGCGCACCACTTCTCTTACAACCATACCACGGAATACCAGGTATATAAGGCTTCCGACTTAAGTCTCAATGCCTACTAATTTATGAGCAATTATTCCCAAACCAAACATACCAATTATTGTGTAACTTATTGGGATTTTGAATATGTAAGTTATTGCATAAGCACTCACTATCGTTAGAGAAGTGTCAACAAGTGCTACATCTCCAGGTAATCTGTAACTGTGTAGTCCTTCTTTTGGCTTTCCTAGGCTGTGTTTGTATTTCTTTAAATCCATAAATGTTCACCTTATCTTTTTGTAGAGCGTATTTTTTCGGGACATATATGATATCACTTGAATACTTAGATATTAAATCCAGTAACTTTGTCGTGAATCGCATCTGCCATCAGATTGGATCCCATTGAAATTAATAATCCGCCAAAGATAGCTGCAGCTATTCTTAACTCGGTTCTATCTGTGGAGGACTTCATTAGGTGACGTAAATGATAAACAGATAAGGTTCCACCGAATACAATAAATGCGAACCCAATGATTGTGGTATGTTCGATCGGCTTCTTCACCATGATCAAATATAAGATAAACGACTATTTGAAAGCTACGCTTCGAGGGAGTAGAAAATGGGTGAGAGCGGGTTGAAACCCAGAATGAGGGATGAATGAAACTTGAAGGAAAAACTCATTAACTGGCTGCTTCGAACTCTCGTGTTGTGCCCATTGCTTCGATGCAATTTGTAATGGAATTTTCTTCTATTTATATGTTTGCGTTATTACGCTTGATTATAGAGTAAACTAGCGTAATCAACTGGTGCAGGGAGTAGGATTCGAACCTACGAAGAACTAATCACCGGAGCTTAAGTCCGGCCCCTTTGGCCACTCGGGAATCCCTGCTCATGTATCCAAGACCCTTAGACGAACTTACCTATGGGTATATTGGAATTGGCTACGGAACTTGCTATTTGATATGTGGAAGCTCCAGATTGATCTATACTTCTTTTAATTGTTCCTCGTGAAGTATAAACTCTTAGTGTGGATCCAATGGCTCTGCCGTTTAGGGCAAATTCAGTATAGGGTCTTAGGAATTCACTTATTTGCTGCACACTAAATGATTGATCAGGATGTAGTAACATTTGTCTTAGTATAATATACTTTGCAAAAGCTCTGCGGCCTCCTGATTTAGTCATTGAGAGATAACAGGCGCGAGTGCAAAATGTTTGGTTGGACTTTCCTTGCTTATTGTGCCGGATCTCGATTTTATTAGTATTGCACCAACCACAATCAATATTTATGTAGGGCCAAACATAGTGCCCATTATGGTGTGGAATATTAGTATAGGATATTAGTGGGACTTTAGCTTTAATTCCCTTTTTAGCTGCCATGAAACAATATTGAGTGCAAAACCCTGAGTATAACATTCCGTTTTTGTCCTCTCCCGCATCGTGGTCCGCCATTTCTGCCTTACAAAACCGACAGCGCACAACCATGATATTCACCTCAGTGATAATAGATTTCTGTGGCAATGGAATAGTAATCTTGTTCTCCACCATTAAGTCCGTGATCCGATCCCATCGACTGAATATAGATGGAAAATCCTGATTGTTCAGTGGAGTTCTCGTCTAGGGTGAGAGTGAAGTGGACGCTTTCATCCCAGCCATCTCCGGTGTATTCTTGAGAAACCAGGACGACTTCGTTCTGTTCAAAACTAACATTTACATACCCAGCCGATCCAACCAGTGGATCCTCAAATCTATAGGAAATATTCCAATGCAATTCAAGCGTAACATTCACGCTGGCATTGTATTCATGATTAGTTCCATATCCAGTGCTAAACACTGAGTTAAATTGGTGACTATCATTCCATGTTTCATTAAAGATCTGAATCGGGAGCTGTCCTTGCTCACAACATTCGTCATCATCCAAAAATGTTCCTTCTAAACATCCAGCCATGCTGAACGCAAGAAGCATCATACATACCATGCCTGTGCGGAGTCTATCCATAAGAATAGGTAGTTTCTACCATGTATTTAACTATTTGCTTGTCCATGGGGTCAAAAGGATCCGATTTACGCTGTGCGGGGGTATTTTAGACAGATATTTCACCCATATATTACCATACTGATCCTCGTATGGCTCATTTAGAGTTGTTATGTCTGCGTGTGAAAAGGGTGGATTACTCATGAGCAACCGCACTCCTATATGCATCACAGCAACAAGCATCCAATGGTTCTCCACATGGAGCACACATTCCCTTCTTAGCTTCTTCGATTATGGCTTTGTCTCGTGCCTTTGCCGCAGCACGGATCTTTGCGATTGCGTCCATGACCTTATGGGGGGTTTCTAGTATTTATACCCTTCGGTCAATTTTCCTCACCCATCAATTCTCTCAATTGCTGATCAATCACGGCTTCTTTTTCATTGCGATTCTTTTCAGCTTCTTCTTTTCTAGACTTTTTGACGAACTCCTTGAACTCATCGACTAGGGGCAACTTTGTATTCAAGACCCACTGGTTGCCGTTCCAATTGTGGGTGAAGGTTGCGGGGTCGAATTTATTATTTTTACTACAGTTCTCGGGTCCCCACATTGGTTGAAGATTTGTATAGTGAAAACATTGTATTTGTTCATCTGGATCCGATAGGTCGAAAGCGTCACAAGGTTTTCTATGATCGACGTGCCACCCATGAACTCCATAATTATCCCAAGACATCTTAGAATCAAATTGCGATTCTAAATGTTTCTTTAGCTCTGCTGGGGTGCAATCAATTAAAGTTAAAGTTCTATATTCTTTCTTATGATTTTTAATAGCTTGCCAGATCCTTGTTCGAACACGAGAAACTAAAACTTGTTCTGGGGCGCATTTTATACAATTGGCGTAGCGGATAGAATGTTTACATAATTCTTTGTAACCTTTAGGATCACAACCAGGATTGCTAGACCCACAACGTTCTTTTCTAAATCCATGATCACAAAGTCTATGGGGATTTCCAACACCTTCCGTTTTACATTGAGTGCACCGGTATCCTTGAGCTCCATGAGAACAAAATAAATTAGACACACCACAATCTTTACAAGAATTTATATTTCTATCGTGAGCTAAACATCTAAATTGTCTTCTTGCATATCCTCTGGATCCGTTAGATGGGTGCCATACAACAGGAATATTATGTCTTGGATGTAAATATATTTCTTTTTCAACTCTAGATCCCAACTCTGGAGCTATTGAATATTTAATTTTCTTTTCTGCCACGGATCGTAACCACCTTTGTGTGTCATTATTAACGCTAAGGAAGCGTAACCATATTAATTGAGATATTAGAAAATATATGTGAAATAACATCTACTGTCCATGCATTGCCGCACATTTTATGTCTAGCTGAATCTGATATATCTTTATTATTTAATTTAATAGATGTGTAACCTGGTGGCAAGGTCATTGCTTTTTCAATTTCTTCTGCAGATAGATATCTCCAATCAACATCTTTACTATATTTTGTAAATGCATTAGGATATCTTCCTGGAGGTAAAGCTACCAATGTATTATCTTTTTGCACAGTCGTTATACAATTAAGTTTGTCGTTTGAATTCTTTACTTGGAAACACTGGGTATATTTAAGATTTTTATTGTAATCTTCTCTTTTTCCTTGCGCATTTAACTTGCGTCCTACTATATTTCCAACATTCCATGAAATCCCATTAGGAGATACATCATCTCCAGGAGCCAGGATAGAAGATAATTTAATGTTTTTGTCAGAGGGTGCACATAC
>Ga0255053_10000193_pt1 | contig 32226 bp, 32 predicted proteins | sample JV7_2_22_MG_FD_188635 | JGI IMG/M metagenome (GOLD analysis project Ga0255053, IMG submission 188635) | Seawater microbial communities from Jervis Inlet, British Columbia, Canada - JV7_2_22 | ecosystem: Environmental > Aquatic > Marine > Inlet | place: Canada: British Columbia | collected... | reverse complement strand
GACCTGTTTCAAGGATTAATCGAATCGACAAACACCAAAATCCGGTTGTTCACCAGAATCGCCTTCCGTTCTGCGGCCTTCACCCCTACTCCTAATGCCCTCACACGGTTAGCTCCCGGCAGCCGCTGAACCACGACTCCCAGGCCGAAACTGACCCACAGATACAGCAGAAGAGCGACATAACGGCACTTATGTACGCCTGTCCGAGGGCATCACGAGGGATACATAATGCCGGTTATGGAGCGCTGGTTCTTCCGGCTATTGGACTGAACCCAAGGCCGAACAGCATCGAATGCTGCGAGCCGAGCTTCGAGATGCACGACCCGTGAGCCATAGAGTGTGGGGATGAACACAGGGCTCTACCTCCCCAACTTCGGCTCGTGGGGCGATCCGACCGCCATGGTGTCCCTCGCGACCGACGCGGAGGCGAGTGGCTGGGACGGCTTTTTCATCTGGGACCACATCGGGGGATTCAAGAACACGATGGTCGACCCTTGGGTCGCGCTCGGTGCTGTTGCACAGGCGACCACCACTATCACGATCGGGACAACCGTCACGCCAGTACCCAGGAGACGCCCGCAGAAGCTCGCACGCGAAACGACAACTGTCGACCAGCTGTCCGGAGGTCGGTTCGTGTTCGGGGTCGGAAGCGGTGAGGGTTCGCCAGAGTTCGACGACATGGGCGAGAACACCGTCCATAAGGAGCGCGGCGCGATGCTCGACGAGGCACTCGACGTGATCACACGGCTCTGGACGGGCGAACGCGTGAACCATCGCGGTACGCACTACACGGTCGAAGGTGCCAGGTTCGTACCAACCCCTGTCCAGACACCGCGTATCCCCATCTGGGTCGGAGGCTCCTGGCCGTACACCAGGCCGATGCGGAGAGCCGCTCGCTGGGACGGTGTGATGCCGCTGCTCCAGCTCTCCGAAGGCGAAAGCGAGACAGAGGCCTTGCGAGCCTGTGTCGACTACATCTCGTCGCACCGTGAAACGGGCGATCCCTTCGATGTTGTGTACTCGGGCATGACGCCGGGGGACAATCCGACAAGGGCGGCAGAAATCGTCGGGTCCTTCGCGGATGCAGGCGCAACGTGGTGGCTCGAACCGATCGCCCCCTACAGGTACGACGAGGGCTTCGCCGAACCGTGGAACACCGAGAAGCTCCGCGAGCGAGTGCTGCAGGGACCGCCGAGGACCTGAACAAGGACCGTCAGGCGACGGTCGAAACGTTCACGGCCCGCACACAACGGCACTTATGGGCGGCTGATCACCGCCTCAGGAACCGTACATAATGCCGGTTATGGGCGGGTGTCTCTCCGCTCGCTGGGCCTAAATATCATCGCTAGGGTGCCTTCTTTGCTCAACCAATGAATGGAGTGTTGTGAGAGAGTCTGGGCGAGTGATTCTTCCGATACCGGATCGAGCGTATGTGGGTCCGGTTACGTACGACGCCACAGATCCAGACACGTCGTTTCCGCCTATCAGGCAGGTGCGACCTCCTGATGGTGCTCCCAACGTTGTCGTGGTGCTTCTTGATGATGTGGGGTTTGGAGCGTCGAGCACTTTTGGTGGTCCTTGTCAGACCCCGACGTTTGAGATGCTTGCTGGGAACGGTTTGAAGTACAACCGGTTCCACACGGCAGCAATGTGCGCTCCGACGAGGACTGCGCTTCTCACTGGAAGGAACCACCATTCGGCTGCGATGGGGAGCATCACCGAAACTGCTACCTCAGCTCCTGGGTATTCGTCGGCTCGACCGAACACCGTTGCGAATGTCGGTGAAGTTATGAGGTTGAATGGTTATTCCACGGCTTACTTCGGAAAGTGCCATGAAGTGCCGACTTGGGAAACCAGTCCGATAGGTCCGTTTGATCATTGGCCCACTGGGAGCGGTTACGAAAAGTTCTACGGCTTCATCGGGGGCGACACCCACCAATACTCGCCTGCCCTCGTTGACGGTACGACGCCGATCGAGCCTCCCGAGGATGAGGACTACCACTTCACCGAGGACCTCGCCGACAAGGCAAACGCCTGGATGCGACAACAGAAATCACTCGCTCCGGACAAACCATTCTTCCTCTACTTCTCAACAGGAGCGACTCACGCTCCACACCACGCTCCCAAGGAGTGGTCGGACAAGTATCGAGGGAAGTTCGATCAGGGGTGGGACCAACTGCGTGAGGAGACGTTGGCACGCCAGAAAGAACTTGGTGTCATACCCGAGACCGCCGAACTGACTCCAAGACACGACGAAATCCCGGCGTGGGATGAGATGGAAGAACGTCTCAAGCCTTTCCTGTCAAGACAGATGGAGGTATATGCCGGGTTCTTGGAGCACACCGACCATCAGGTAGGTCGAGTCGTCGAGACACTCGACGATATGGGCATCCTCGACGACACCCTGATATACGTGATTATCGGAGACAACGGTGCCAGCGGGGAAGGCACGTTGACTGGTCTGGTCAACGAATTCGCCATTATCAACGCAGCCATGGATCTTGAGACCGACGACTACAAACTTGCTCACATGGACGAGCTTGGCGGTCCAACAACTTTCAATCATTTTGCCGTTGGTTGGGCACACGCCATGGACACCCCCTACCAGTGGACCAAGCAGGTCGCATCCCACTGGGGCGGCACACGCAACGGGACAGTGGTGCACTGGCCAAACGGTTTCGCTTCCAAAGGTGAACTGCGCCAGCAGTTCCATCATGTAGTCGATGTCGTACCAACCATCCTCGAAGCCGCCGGAATCCCCGAACCGCTGATAGTCAATGGTGTTGCGCAGAAACCAATCGAAGGCACATCAATGATGTACACCTTCGACGGTGCCGACGCCGCCGATCGACGTGAGACTCAGTACTTCGAGATGTACACGAACCGTGGTATCTACCACAAGGGCTGGACTGCGTGCACCCAACGCAGAATCCCGTGGATCACCAGCGGAGGTGAGATCACACCGTTCGACGACGACGACTGGGAGTTGTACGCCCCGGACGACTGGAGCCAGCGACACAACCTTGCGGCAGGAATGCCAGACAAGCTGCGTGACCTCCAACGCCTTTGGCTGATCGAAGCGGCCCGACACGATGTGCTTCCGCTCGACGACAGGCTGGCCGAGCGCATGAACGCAGAACTCGCAGGACGACCCGACCTTATGGGCGACCGGAAGTCGATCACGCTTGTGCCCGGAATGACCCGTCTCAGCGAAGGCTCGGTCTTGAACGTGAAGAACAAGTCCTACAACGTCACCGCCGAGATAGTCGTACCCGAAGGAGGAGCCGACGGCGTCATCCTCGTTCAAGGCGGAGCGTTCGGAGGCTGGGTTGTCTACATGAGGGACGGCACACTCAAATACTGCTACAACCTGCTCGGCGTACACCGGTACTACGCCGAATCATCGAACCCACTGCCAGCAGGTGAACACCAGATCCGAATGGAGTTCAGCTACGACGGCGAAGGACTCGCAATGGGCGGCGATGTAGCCCTCTTCGTCGATGGCGAACAAGTCGGCGAAGGACGAGTAGACCGAACCATGCCATTCATCTTCTCAGCCGACGACGGAATGGACGTGGGAACAGACACAGGACTCAAGGTCACCGACGACGAACCCAAAGGTACATTCACAGGCACCATCCGATGGGTTCAACTCGACCTCGGTATCGAAGATAACGACCATCTTCTGACCCCCGAAGATCGCTATCGAGCCGCCATGCTGCGGCAATGACTGCGCCAACTACCCGCACATAACGGCACTTATGAGCGCTATTCAGCGTGGCAAGCGACCGCACATATTGCCGGTTATGGGCGGGCGGCGTAGGCTCCACACCAACCCAGCGGATAGGGGCCAACACATGGGCGACGAGAAGAAAAACGAAGACCTCGACGACATGAGCGGCGGACCTGACACCGTTGCACCAATCATCACAGACGCACTCGCCTGGTTGGCCGCCATAAAGGGGTGAGGGTCTTCGGGTAATGAAGCAGATATGACGCAGCCGACGCTGTCCGTGGTGCGATGGGGGAACCGGTTTTGAGTTTGCGAACAGGTTTGGGCGCCGCGGTTGTTCTGATTGCCGCATGTGGTACATCGCCGGTAGCGGAGGAATCGCCGACGACTGTCGCCGTGGACCCGACTACGACCGAGACGGCAGGTGTCGTTGCGACCAGTGTTGTATCAACGACAACTTCGACCGAACCGCCGGGGGTGGTTGTTATCTCCGATCTGGTCTACTACCAAGGGGAGGACGGCAATGAGTTGCGTCTCGACGTATATCACCCTGCTGAGGGAGCCGATCTGCCGCTCATAGTTCTCTTTCACGCCAATCCGCTGTTTAGAGGCACCAAGGCGAGCGTCAGAGACCTGGCCACATTGATGGCCGAACGTGGTGCCGTCGTATTTGCCCCGTCGTATGGAGATCGGACCTTTGACCCGATCGAGGTCCTGGAGTGGTTCCGAGAGCAAGGCACATGCGCCGTCTGGACAGCCCTTGAAATGGGTCCGTCGTTCGGAGCCGACCCGGACAATCTGATTCTGTTTGGGGAAACCACCGGGTCTTTCCTTATCTCAACTGTGACATTCTCTCCACTAAGCGAGGCGGCGGGCTGCATGGCGGAGCCGAGAGATGCTGATGTCAAGGCGGCGTATTTCTTCGATCAAGACTGGTTCCTCGTGGGCGGCGATTGGGACGCCGACATTGCAGCTATCCCTGACTATTTCGCAACAATCCATCCCTGGGACGACCTGGCCAATCACCAGCCAACCGCCATCTACATCCTGGTCGGCGAGTGGAGCGAGATTGACTTCTATCGTTCAATGAACGGTGAGACCTATGCGGAGTCCGACTGGGTCCGGCTGCGTGACCCCGAAGGCGACCTTGTGGACGCCTGGGCACGTAATGGGAAACTGGATGACGACCAAATGAGCCTCACCGACGTGGCAAGCGTCTTCGCCGACGTCCTTGTGGATGCCGGATGGGACGCCCAACTGGTTGTTGTTCCCGGCACGGCCCACGGTCTGAATCCGCAGGCCCAAACTTTCGTGGCAGATCTTGTCTTCGAGGGGGCGTCGGGCTAGCAACCAGCCTGAATCCAACCTCGGGCGGCACCGTGGTCAACGCACATAACGGCACACTTATGTGCGCGGGTTGTGCTGGAAGGTGGCCTAGCCGCCAGCGCAGATGAAACCCGCTTCAAGTTGGACCGGTGATGAGGGGAACTCCACGTCGAATCTGGTCTCTCCCCAGAAGCAGAGCGGGCCTTCTTCGCTGTCGAGCCTGACCTGAACGTCGTACACGCCCGGATCAGGTTCGACTATCGCCGTCCCATCTTTGTCTAGAACGGTTTCGAGAATGATCTCATCGCCATCGAGGAGATAGAGGACACCACCGGCAAGAGGGTCTCCGGGGTTCAGACTTTCGTGGGAGAAGTTCGGAGCAACTTCGGCTCTGACTTCGGTTCCCGTCGAAGCCAAACAGCTCACCGTCCAGAGTGCAGCCAGGACCATCACAAAGAGTGGCTTGGCCCTCATGTCAACCTCCCATGGACAGCTTCCATTCAGACGCCCACACCACTTCCACGGTTCCTTCCGCCGCGCGAACACTCACCAGACCGCACATAACGGCACTTATGTATCTCTTTTGCTTGGGTTGAAGGGGCAGGTTGGTTCTTCCCGCTGAGCGGGAGGTAGAAATGAATTCTTCAACAGCGATGGTGGTCCGTCGTGACCATTTCGATTACGAGATGCTGATGGTGGTGGCCGGGTTTCTGGCCGGGTACACAGAAAACACTCTCCTGGCTTATCGTCAGGATCTTCGAATCTTCGATTCTTGGTGTCGGAATCGGGAGCTGCCGCTCCTCGAGGTGCGGCGGGCGCATATCGAATTGTTTGCCCGCTTCCAGGAGGCGGCGGGTATGGCGAGAGCGACGATTGCCAGGAGGTTGTCGACTGTGGCCAGCTTCTACCGCTACTGCGTGGAGGAGGAGCTGATCGGTCTGTCACCTGCGGTGAACGTGAGACGACCCAAGGTCCGTCCCGAATCGACCATGACCGGTTTGGACCGCAACGAACTGGGCCTGTTCCTGGTCGAAGCTGGACTGTCCAATACCCGGGACCACGCCTTGGCGTGTCTTCTCGCTCTCAACGGATTACGAGTGTCCGAGGCCCTTGATGCTGATATTGGTGACATGGGTTTGGAACGAGGCCATCACACACTCAGGATCATCCGCAAAGGAGGCAAAACAGCGTTGATCCCTATGGCTCCACGAACCGCCAGGACCGTCTACCTGGCGGTCGGTGACCGGGAGGATGGACCCATCTTCTTGAACAACCATGGAGGTCGGATGGACCGCCACCATGCCGCCCGGGTTGTGAGACGGTTGGCCAAACGTGCCGGTATCGAAAAACAGATCAGTCCCCACTCCCTCCGCCACTCCTTCATCACTGCTGCCCTTGACGCAGGTGTGCCACTTAGGGACGTCCAGGAAGCAGTATCACATGCCGACCCGAGGACAACAATGCGCTACGACCGAGCCAGACGCTCACTGGACCGCCACGCCACGTACATAGTGGCCACGTTCGTAGCTGGAGCCAGTCGATAACCCAGCTCATCGGAAGGCGGCTCGGGGCAAGACAAGGTGAGGGACGTCTACTACGACCATTCGGTCTTCCAGCGTGACCGGCTGAAACCCTCTATGCCGGTGCTTCGGATCGGTCATTACCCCGAGCCAGCACCAATCCTACCCACCGAAATCGACACGCATGAGTGCCGTTATGTGCGGCGTCTGCGTAGGTAGGATGCCGTGGTGTTCGGGTTTCACCCAGTCAACCTGGCGTTCAGGTTTGTCTTAGAGATTACGGCTCTGGTATCGATCGGTGTTGGTGGCTACAACCTTGCTTCGGGGTTCGTTGCCTGGATACTGGCGATCGGGTTGCCGCTCATCGCCGCAATCGGCTGGGGAACATTCAATGTTCCTGGAGATGAGAGCCGATCTGGGGAGGCGCCGGTCGAAGTGCCAGGAGTCGTTCGTCTCTTTCTGGAGCTTGTCTTCTTCTTGACAGCGGTGGTTCTTCTTGGGTTCGTGTCGCCTGTCGCCGCGACATTGCTGGGGGTGGGTGTGCTGATTCACTATCTGTTGTCGATCGACCGGATTCGTTGGCTGATTGCCAACTAAGCGCAGCCCAAACAACCACCACCGGCTTCAGATGGCCGCCCATAAGTGCCGTTATGTGTCGAGTCGAGTCGCAGCGAATCGACTCGACAGTCGTCACGGTGTTCAGATAGGAAGTTGGATAAGGCCGTTAGGCCCTATCCCGGAGCTGGTCCCGTCTCGGACTATCGGGGGATACATAAGGAAGTTTATGAACTGGGCAAGGATCTATCTGGGTGTGATGATTATCGCTGTTGGCACGATCTTGCTCTTAGGCGCTGCGGATGTTCTAGATGCAGGTGAAGTTCTCGGGGCATGGTGGCCTGTCGCTGTTATTGGTGCTGGCGTGCTCGGCCTGGTCGCGAATCCTCGCCATTGGGCAACTCCGGCGATATTGACCTTGGGAGGGGTCGCTCTTCTCCTTTGGACCACGAGTGTGGTCGCCAGTCTCAGCGTTGTGGTTCCTGTCCTCGTGATCGTTTTGGGTCTGTTTGTCCTGTTCGGCTTCGGGCTAAGCGGAGCCAGAACAGTGACAGGCAACCGCATCAACAGTTTCAATGTATTCTCGGGAACCGAACTGGCCTCACACTCGCCGGAGTTCGAAGGCGGGCAAGTGGGCACGATCTTCGGTGGCGCCGAAATCGACCTTCGCGATGCGACTCTGGTGCCTAACGCTTCAATGGACGTATTTGTTGCGTTCGGAGGAGTCGAGGTGAAAGTACCCGAGGGATGGGTGGTCGACTTGAATGGTCTTCCGCTGTTCGGAGGATTTGAGAATGTCACCGCGAGAGAAAAGCAAGTCGACGATGCGCCAAAGCTCGCAGTTCACGCCACGGCCCTCTTCGGTGCTGTAGAAGTGAAACACTGAGGATCCACCACGCTTAGCTATTTGCAGGCCACGATCAGCCGCACATAAGTGTGCCGTTATGTGTGGTTGCGATTCTCCTGGCGGTTTGGCGTCGTGGGGTTTTCAACGGGTGAATATCCGAGAGCGAAGGCGACAGCTTGCTCTTGGTCCATGCTTTGACCGCGGGTCCATGCGGTGTCGAGCGAAGAGGCGTCGGATTGTCGATAAAGATCCTTGAGGGCGCTCTTGTGGCGCCGCTCCTCTCTTCTCAGGCGGGGAGTTGTGAGTGTGTTGCGGTGTCGCTCAGCTGCACCGATCAGGATGGCGGCGCTTTCGGTATCTCCGTTGGCAAGGGCAGCTTGTCCCGTCCCTTCGAGCACCCGAGCCGTGTTGAGTTTGTCATTTACCCGCGAGCTCATGACTAAAGCTTCCTTGAATCGCTCCATTGCCCTGGTCGGTTCGTCCTCTTCGAGATCCAACGATCCAAGGCTGTACAGTGCTCTTGCCGAGCAGTGGGCATCTCCAACCTCGGTGAGCACCTTGAGGGCTTCTTCGAGCGTGCGTCTGGCCTGAGTCGCATGCCCCTGCAGCACCATTGCCTTCCCGAAGACTTCAAGTGAGTGGCCTTCGCCGATACTTGATCCCAGTTGACGGAAGAGAACGAGCGCCTCCTCGATCATCTCAACTGCGTGATCGGAGTCGAGTTGATCGGTTGCCCTGGATGCACCCTGGTATAGGAGTTCTGCAGTGCCCAGCAGGTCGCCCGACTCTTCCAGGAGACGCCGCGCCTGACTATTCAACTCCGCGGCTTTGTTGCTGTCCAGATAGCTAAGAGCATTGGACATATATCCAAGAGTGCTCGCTTCTCCCCATCGGTCGCCGAGAGATCTGAATTCGGCCAAGGCTTCTTCGAACAGCGATACGGCCTGGTCCGGGTGGAACATGTGGATTGAGGCGTATCCCATTTGGAGAAGAGCGAGTGCTGCAAGGTGTTGCTCGTCGGTTGCTCGGCTGAGTTCCAGACCCCGCTCGGCGGTTTGTAGGGCACGTTCGGCGTCTTCGGGCACGATCATTGTTACCGACTGAATGAGGGCGTTGGCACGCAGAACCGCCGGCTGAGTCTCGTCTGTGGCCGGAGCAGCGAGCAGCCAGTGTCTTCCCTCTTCCCAGAAGCCCATCTGCCCCCAGAAGTAGCCGAGAGCGCCCGCGGTTCTTAGAAGAAGCTCACCTTCGTTGGCGTCAAGGGCCCATGTGAGAGCCGCGGCGAAGTTGTCGTGCTCCTTCCCAAGTTTAGTGAACCACTCTCCTTGGTCATGGCCGCGGAGTTGTCGATCACCGCTCTCCGCCAGGTCAGCGAAATAGGTGGCGTGTCGGCGTCGGAACAGGTCATCCTTTCCGCTCTCGATGAGCCGGTTCATCCCGTATTGACGAAGCGTTTCAAGAAGGCGGTATCTCGATTTGGAGTAATCATCCCTCTCGACGAGAAGCATCGACTTCTCAACCAGGCCCGTCATCAGGTCGAGGACATCCCATCTTGCGATTCCTGCTGATTCGGCCACCGCTTCCGCGGCCTCGAGCGTGAAGCTTCCAGCGAAGACAGCGAGACGGGAAAACAGAAGCCGCTCTCCGTCCAGGAGATGGTCATAGCTCCACGCGACTGTCGCCTCGAGAGTCTGCTGCCGTGGAATCGCAGCCTTGGCGCCTCCGGTGAGTAGACGAAACCTGTCGTCTAGATGATCGGCGATCTCAGCCGGCGACAACACGCGCACCCGAGCAGCAGCCAACTCGATGGCAAGGGGCACGGCATCGAGACTCCGACAGATTTGGGCCACAGCCTCAGAGTTCTCATCCGTGATCCTGAAGCCGGGTCGTGCAAGCGCCGCCCGATTCTCGAACAGAACCGTCGAATCGTAAGGAGCCAAGGCGTCAGCAGTCTTTGCGGACTTCGGCGGGGAGGCCAGTGGAGGAACCGCCACCGTCACCTCTCCTGGCACACCTAACGGTTCACGACTCGTGGCGAGGGCTTTGACATGAGGGCTGGTACGCAGAATCTCCGAAACCATCTCCGCTGAAACACCGAGTAGGTGCTCACAGTTGTCCAGAATGATGAGGCTCGTCCTCGTGCCCAGGGCATCCCCGATGGTTTCAAGCAACGAGCGGCCCGGCTGATCCCTCACTCCCAATACCGCGCCAACAGCGTTATCCACCATCTCGCTATCCGTTACCGGGACAAGATCGACCACCCAGACGCCATCCGGAAAGTCCTCAACCACCTCCGCACCCAACTGCATGGCGAGTCTTGTCTTGCCCGTCCCGCCAACGCCCGTGAGAGTCACGAGCCGATTCTCAGAAACCAGGTGAGACACCTCTCTAAGTTCGTCTTCTCGTCCGATGAAGTCCGTCAGTTGAACCGGCAGATTGTGAGGTACGGAGTCGAGTGACCGCAGCGCCGGAAAACTCCTGTCAAGACCAGGCGCCACCACCTGTGAAAGCAACTCAGCCTCACTCAGATCCTTGAGACGATGAGCTCCAAGGGTTTGCAGCGTCACATCAACCGGCAGGGTCTTGGCCACCAGAGCAGCCGTACTTGCCGAGAGAACGATCTGGCCGCCATGGGCCACAGAAGAGATGCGAGCAGCGCGATGCACATCAATCCCCACATAGCCGTCCGTGCCATACGCAGCCTCACCGGAATGGACACCCATTCGAACGCGAACGGACGTGCCGGAAGGCCAAGAATGCTCACCGAACTGTCTTTGCGCCTCTACCGCAGCATTCACCGCCTCTACAGCGCCTGGAAACACAACGAAGACCGAGTCGCCCTCAGTGCTCTCCTCATGGCCTCCATGCCTTGAGAGCGCCCCCCGCAAGATCTCAAAGTGAGCAGCCAGGACACCGGCATACTCCCCACCCAGCCGCTCAAGCAGGCGAGTGCTCCCCTCGATGTCAGTGAACAGAAACGTGATAGTTCCCGTCGGACGATTCGGCATATCGGAAAACTAGCGCCCGCAGGTCGAACTGGCGTCATGCTGCATCAGGACAGACACCAACGGCCGCGAAGCATCAACAAAACCACTGTGAGATGCGCTGGGTCGCAGTCTCCCCCCGTACATAACCGGCATTATGTATCCCTCGTGATGCCCTCGGACAGGCGTACATAAGTGCTGCGAGGTCAGGTGGTCATTGCATCGTTTCGATCGGAGCGAGGAGGTTTCCGACTTGTTGGCGGTATTCCTGGATTGCCGTGCGACCCTTTTCTGTGAGTTGGTAGATGGTGCGAGGCCTATTGGCGGCGAACGTCTTTTCGACGGCCACGTATGCGCCGTCCACTAGGCGGGCCATATGTGAGTTCATGTTCCCGGCGGTGAGTCCGGTCTGTTGAGCGAGGTACACGAAGTCGGCTTCATCAACCACGTACAGGGTTGCCATGATGATCAGGCGGGCGGGTTCGTGAATGAGCCGGTCGATCTCAGCCGGAGGCTGCGGCGTTGGTGGTTGGCGCTTATTCACGGAGTCCCGATTCGTGGGTGGCGGGTCACGAATTGTCGTATTAGTGCTGACCCAACTGCGACGATCACGGCACCGGAGATGAGCAACGGCCAGCCGAACGCCTCCGTTGTGATTATGAACGGGACTGCTCCTGCGGAAATCAAAACCAGCGAGTACACGAGTAGTCGGGTCAGCTTCGTCAGGGTACCTAGCAGCAGCAGAACCGCAGCGACCAGCCAAACAACCAAGCTATCGGGGCCCATAATCCAATCGATATCTTCCGGTTTGAGAGACCCGAGAGGTCGAGCTAGCAACATGAACCCGCCGAAAAGGACAGCTACGGTCGTGTAGATTCTCCGCTCCCACAGACGACGCGGTTCGGTGAACATCACATACCCCGTCCGGGCTTCTATGAAACGTCGGCGCCAGGCCAACATCGGCGAAATAGCGATCGCAACTCCCGCCGTCACACCCGACAACACGTTTGGGATCACGATCCAGGTCACCCCAACGACGACCATTGACAGTCCAACAAAGACATCGATGACACCGTCGGAGTGTGTCGCCTTGTAGGTCCGTTGCTCCAGTTCCTTGAGTTCCGGTGGGTTTGTCACCACGTCACTTCCTTCTGCAGAATACTCTGTGCTGCAGACTGTATCGTAAGTGTGGAGACGTGTCTAGGGGATGTTGACTCACGGCCCCGGACGAGGACACATCCAGCTACCAAGCGAGGGTCCCGTCAAGCGATGCGCAAGGAAAACGCCGTACTGCCTGCGGGCATCCAGCAATGGTCTGCCACACGATCCACTCTTTAACCCGGCGCCATACCTCCGCCCATAACAACCGGCAAGGTGGGCAGGGACTCTTTCGACTTGTTCTACGAAAGGCAGCGTCGACCGCTGATCAACTTGGCGTTTGCCATGTCTGGTAGCCGATATGGAGCCGAAGACTTGGCACAGGAGGCGCTCGTCGCTGCGTACAGGTCATGGGACGAGATCTGCAAGAAGGACAATCCAGGCACCGTCGTATTGTCTTGCTCTCAGGGGAGAAGACTTGAGCGGTGGGGCCTATTTCCGCAGCATTGCGTCGAGTCGGCGGTTGGCGATGGCTGCTCCGACCAGACCCATCACCACCAGATAGGAGGCATGACCGATCATCGTCCAGTCGACGTGACCAAGTGTGAACCCACGTAATAGCTCTGTGCCGTGATAGAGCGGTGAGATCCTGGCGACGTTCTGGATCAGTGGTGGGTAGACGTCGAGAGGGTAGAAAGTTCCGGAGAACAGGAAGAGGGGCATCGTCACCAGGGTCACCAGATCGAAGTCCTGCCAGGAGCGCATGAAGGTGGTGGCGGCCATGCCGACTGCCCCAAAGGCGAATCCGACGAGGGTTGCGGCCGGAATAGCCAGAACCGCCGTCCAGGACTCGGTCATTCCCATGGAGAACATCACCAGGACAAATGCTGTGGAGTAGAGGACGCCACGCAGCAAGGCCCAACCGATCTCACCGATGGCGATGTCCGAAGGCTGCATTGGCGTCGTGAGAACACCTTCGTACACCTTCTGGAACTTGAGCTTGAAGAAGATGTTGAACGTGGTCTCGATGACCGCTCCGTTCATGGCCGATGCGGCCATCATCGCTGGAGCGACGAAGGCGGCATACGGGATCTGTGTGCCGTTTGACAGCGTCACATCGCCTACCAAGGCACCAACTCCGATGCCAACTGCGAACAGATAGAAGATCGGCTCGAAGAACCCGCTGAAGATCACTTTCCACAGACGGCGATAGGCGATGTAATTCTTCTCCCAGATCCGCTGGGCGCGGAATGGTGTCACCTTGCCTACCGGAGTGAGCCTGGCAGGAGCCGAGACGCTCATGGTCGAATCCTCCGGTCGAGGAGGCGCACAGAGAGGTAGATGCCGATGGCCGTCATCAGGATGAGATAGAGAAGCGAGGCCCAGATCGGCACGCCGGTCACGATCGATGCGTCCGCGCCTGAAAGCGCGATCTTTCGAACCAATTCCACCCCGTGAAAAAGGGGAGTGATGTACGCCACCGGCTGGAGGAAGTCGGGTAGCTGGCTGATCGGAAAGAAGGTGCCGGAGAACAAGAAGAGTGGCACGATGGCGAAGCGGAAGAGGGTGGACAGGCTTCTCCCGTCTTCCTGAGTGAGGGTCCAGGCGGTGATGACGGTGGTAAAAGCGAGACCGGTCAACACCGCGGGTGGAATCGCCGTCAGAGCTGGTCCAAGGTCCATCGCGCCGAATAAGACGGCGATGATTGCAAACACGACAAGCACGAAGACGAGACGCGCCACGCCCCAGATCAGCCTGCCCAGGATGATGTCTGAGGGGCCCAACGGCGTGGTGATGGTTCCATGAAAGTTCTTCCGCCACATCACCCCGGCCATCACCGGAAACGATCCGTCCCCGGCACCGTTTTGCATCGCCGTTGCTGCCATCAAGCCCGATGCCACGAAGGCCAGGTAGGGGATACCGAGGTCTCCGTTGCCCGCATCGACCAGAGAGCCGAGGCCGGCGCCCATGGCTGCCAGGAACAGCACCGGGTTGACGAAGGAGGTGATGACTGTGCCCCGCCAGGTCCGGCGGTAGGCAATGACCTCCGACTCGGCGAATCGGAGCGAACGGGAGACGGTGGTCATCAGTCGATAAGTCTTCGGCCGGTGAGACGGAGGAAGACGTCCTCGAGTGTCGACCTGCGGACCAGCACCTGCTCGGGGTGGACCCCGCGCTCGTGAAGTGCGCGCTGGGTGTAGTCGGCGTCATCGGTGTAGAGGAGGACGCGGTCTGCGAGAACTTCGGAGCGCGCTGCGAGGCCGTCCATCTTGATGACTGCGTCGTCCTTGTGCTCGTCGTCGAACCTGAGTTCGAGGACTTCCCGTGGCGCATACTGCTCGATGAGCTCGCGGGGTGATCCTTCGGCAGCGATCTTGCCCTGGTCCATCACGACGAGCCGGTCGCACAATTGTTCGGCCTCGTCCATGTAGTGGGTTGTGATGATCAGGGTCGCCCCATCGCGCTTGAGTCGATAGAGCCGGTCCCAAAGGAGGTGGCGGGCCTGGGGATCCAGCCCGGTGGTTGGCTCGTCGAGGATGATCAGGTCAGGGTCGTTGATCAGGGCACGGGCGATGGTGAGACGGCGCTTCATTCCCCCGGACAGAGGTTCGACTTCGGAGTCTTTACGCTCGGTGAGCTGCGCAAAATCGAGGAGCTCCTCGATGCGCGGCACGATGTCGGCCTTCTTCATATCGTGATAGCGGCCGTAGATGTAGAGGTTCTCGGAGACGGTCAGCTCGAGATCGAGATTGTCCTCCTGGGGGACCACGCCGATGCGTTGACGGATCGGTCGACCTTGCGTGGTCGGGTCGAGGCCGAACACGGTCATCTTGCCCTCGGTTATGGGGCTGACGGTTGTGATCATCTTCATCGTCGAGGTCTTCCCGGCTCCGTTTGGGCCGAGAAAGCCGAAAGCCTCGCCCTTGCAGATATCGAAGTCGATGGAGTCGACGGCAGTGAAGTCATCGAATCTCTTGGTGAGGCCGCGCGCCTCTACGAGGGTTTCAGTCATGAATCGATTGACAGTAGTTGGGGCTGATTCCGCCTACTAATACAGGTCGTGCTTGATCACCGACCCAGCCGATTTCCGGCCACCCATCTTGGCTGGTTTGGCGTCGGCCGTCGGATAGCCGAGGGCAACCGCGTATCTGACGACGGTCCCGCTCGGTGCGCCCATGTACTCGCGGGCGTCACCGTCGCGGTGAAGAGTGATTGGACACGATGCGACGCCGATCGCCTTGGAGGCCAGCATCATGTTCTGGGCGGCCCTACCGATATCGAACATGTTTCCTCCCTCTTCTTGGACGAGAACCACCGTCGCCGCCGAGTCTCGGACCGGCTGGGTGAAGTCCCCGTGTTCGGCAAGACCCTGAAGACGGTCGGGATCGGTGACGGCGATGAAAGACCAGTCCTGTCGGTTCTTGGAGCTGCCGGTCATCCGGCCGGCTTGGAGAATCGCCTCGAGGTCCTCAGTCGAGAGTTGATCAGGTTCGTAGTCGCGGATCACCCGCAGGTTGAGAATGAAGTCGTAAGTATCGGACATGGTGCGAGCTTAGAGCTCACGGTTCACCTGGATGATCGGATAGGTTGTGGCCGACCGAGAACCCGAGGAGCTAGTCCGTCATGCCCACCCCACACATCTCTGCCGAGAAAGGTGATTTTGCGCCCTCGATCTTGCTACCCGGTGACCCGCTCCGAGCGAAGCACATCGCCGAGAACTTCCTCGAGGGCATCAAGCAGGTAAACGCGGTCCGCAACATGTTCGGCTACACGGGGACCTACTCGGGTATCCCGGTTTCGGTGATGGGCACCGGCATGGGCATCCCCTCGGCGTCGATCTATGCAACCGAGCTCATCACCGAGTTTGCAGTGGAGCGATTGATCAGGGTTGGGTCTTGTGGCGGAATATTGCCTTCCGTGGAGATCCGCGACGTGGTTTTCGCGATTGGGGCGTGCACCGACTCCAGGGTCAACCGGGCTCGCTACGGCGGCGATGATTTCGCTGCGACAGCCGACTTCTGGCTGCTTCAGGCTGCGGTTACCGCGGCGGCGGCGAAGGGAGTCGAGGTGAAGGTTGGAAACGTCCACTCGGCGGACCTCTTCTACAACCCTGACGGCGAGGCCTTCGATCGCATGGAGGCGATGGGTGTCCTGGCTGTGGAAATGGAGGCAGCGGGTCTCTATGGCGTTGCTGCTGAGAAGGGCGGTCGGGCGTTGACGATTGCAACAGTCTCCGATCACATCCGGACCGGCGAAGCCACCAGTGCCGAAGAGCGGCAGCAGACATTTGACGAAATGGTGGAGATCGCCCTGGAGACGGTGAAACTCGACGTGGAGGGCTAGTCGACAGTCAGGTTCGAATTGCGATTCCCGAGTCAAAGGTCGCGCCGAAACCGCAGCGACGTTGAGTCGACGAGACGGTGTCTTACCCTATTCCGCTCATGTCACCGGATCGCTCCATAGTCAAACAGGGCATTGCTGACGCCGTGCCGCTCTTTGTGCCTGCAATCCCCTTCGCTTTCGTCATTGGGGTGGTGATCGTCGACTCGGGAATCAGTCCCGTCGTCGGCTGGTCTAGTTCCTGGATCATCTTCGGCGGCGCAGCGCAACTGACACTCATCTCGCTGCTCGGCTCGGGAGCGGCCGTCGCCGCAGCGATCAGCGCCGGTCTCGTGGTCAACGCCAGGCATCTGATGTACTCGGCCGCAATGGCCCCGGTGTTCCAACACCAGCCTCGCTGGATGAGATGGATCGGTCCCTATCTCCTCATCGACCAGCAGTTCGCCCTGGCGATGCTTCGCGCCGACGACGATCGGAGGACGTTTCGGACCTACTACCTGTCTTCCGGTCTTGTCTTCTGGACCATGTGGCAGATCACCACGGTGGTGGGCATCATGCTCGGGCCCATTGTTCCGGTGTCCTGGAGTCTCGAGTTCGCCGTTTCGATTCTGTTCCTTGGATTGATCGTCATGGGCATCGACAAGTACCCCAAGCTGATTGCCGCGCTGGTGGGAGCCGGGGTTACCTACCTGTCAGCCGGTATGCCCAATCGTGCCGGTCTTCTGGTCGGGGCCTTTGTGGGGATCCTGGTCGGCACCATTGCTGAAAGGATCCGAGAGTGACTGACCTCCTCGCCATCATCGCGGTCGGCACCGGAACCTATCTGAGCCGGGGGGTATTCATCCTTGCCCTTGCCAACAAGAAGATTCCCGACTCTGTGCTGGTTGCGCTTCAGTTCGTGGCGCCGGCGGTGCTGAGTGCGTTGATAGTGGCGCTCCTGATCGACAGTGACGGAAACATCGCCATCGGAGTTGCCGAGGTATCAGCTTTTGTCGTTGGCGGCGCCGTGGCATACAAGACCCGCAATCACATCCTCACTCTGATAACAGGCATGGGGGTGTTTTGGCTGGTTCGGGCCCTGATATGAGAGAAGGGGCCCGAAGGCCCCTTCTCCACTCTGTGGCTCTTGGATCTCAGCCGAATAGGTCTGCGATGAATCCGGTCTGGTTGGCGATGATCAACACCGTGAGAATCCACATCATCACGTGGATCTCTTTGAACTTTCCACTTACTGCGTAAAGGAATGTGTGGGCAACAATCGCCAGGCTGATGCCAAACGTGATCGAGAAGGTGAAGGGCATTCCAACAATCGCCAAGAATGCCGGTATCGACTTTCGATAGTCCGTCCAGTCGACCTTGGTGGCACCGGTCATCATCATTGCTCCGATGATGATCAGGGCGCCCGAGGTCGCGAGAGACGGTATGGCTTGCGCCAGCGGTGATAGGAACATCGCCGCGAAGAACAGGAGAGCGACGGTGAGAGCGGTGAGCCCGGTCTTTCCGCCTTCCTCGATGCCGGCGGCCGATTCGATGTAGGTCGTGGTGCTCGACGTTCCCAGCGCCGCACCTATCGCCGTTGCCGTCCCGTCGGTGGCGAACGCCGCACGGGGTGCCTGGATGTGTCCTTCCTCATCCAGCATTCCTGCTTTCTCGGTCAGTCCGATGAGGGTTCCCGCCGTGTCGAAGAAGTCGACGAAGAGGAAGGTGAACACCACGCTCACCACTCCCAAAGCAAGCGCCGCACCGAGATCCATGGCCAGGAACAGGTCGGTAGGCGCGGTGAACCCGACAATCGAGCCCCCAAAGCCGGCAAAGGCCTCCAACCCTTCACCGCCATAGTTGTAGGCGTTGAGGTCGAAAATGATCACAACGGCGGTCACCGCCACGATCCCGATCATGATGGCGCCTTTGACCTTCGTTGCCAGGAGTGCCCCAGTGAGCACTATGCCACCGAGTGCGACCCAGGGAAGCCAGGTGCTGAAGTCACCGACCTGGACGAAGGTGGCCGGCGAGTCCTGTAGGAAGCCGGCGCCAATGAACCCGATGATCGCCAGGAACGCTCCGATACCGGCCGTGATGGCGTGCTTCAGATGCAGCGGAATTGCATTCAAGATCCACTCGCGCAAACCGGTGAGGGCAATGATCGCGAAGAGGATTCCTGAGATGAACACCGCTCCCAATGCCGTCTGCCACGGAATGCCCAGGGTGAGAACAACCGTGAACGTGAAGTACGCGTTCAGACCCATTCCCGGGGCCAGGGCGAAGGGAAGCTTGGCCCAAAGGGCCATGATCAGTGTCCCGATACCAGCCGCGAGCGCCGTGACCGTCAGGAGTTGGGGAAACGCTCCTTCGAAGTCGATCGCGTTGGAGAGAATCGCCGGGTTCACAAAGATGATGTAGGCCATCGCCAGGAATGTGGTGATGCCCGCCCTCACCTCTTGTGAAGTCGTCGAGCCCCTCTCGCTTATTTGGAAATAGCGATCGAGCCCGCTGGTGCCGCCTGTTTCCGGCGGCGTTTCCGTTATCGCCATTCGAGGTCTCCTCCCTGTGGATGGCGACACAAAGGTACCCGTCGGAACATGGGCGATGTCGTGCGGAGTCTCAGATGATTTTCGCGAACTGACACAGTGGGCTCCCTGTTTCAGCCTGGATCCCTAGGTGTCGGCGAGTGTTGTCGCCTGGACGAATCTCAGTTTCCAAGAGCTGTCAGCGTTGACCCATATCGATGACCGCCGCGCCCGCTGAGCCGAGCCATTGTTGATGACGGTGTTCTCGTATGTCACCAAGGCGACGGTCGGAGCGAGAAGCTCGACCTCGAAGTTGTCGAACGGAAACTCGACTTCGACATCGCTTCCGTCAGAGTCGATGAGGTGGCCACGGTCATAGACGTGGCCGAACCGGCAGAAGTCGGTGAAATCCTGAGCGAGGATCCCATCGAGGAAGCCACTGTCCGATCGGGTCTCTTCCCGCCAGAGACCCTCTTCGAGGGCCCTGAAGAACTCAACGTCGGTGGTCATGGGACTGAGTATCCCACGGCCTCAACCACCGCAGCGAGGGGAAGGGGTCCATAGATATGTGGGAACAGCTCGCTCGCCTCATATAGGTCCTCGTACACGAGCATTGAGCCCACTCGCTCGGTGGCGATGGTGAGCAGGGTCAAGTCGTCTCCTTCGGCGTAGAAGTCGTTGGCGACACGGTCGAGTTGAGCCGCTGTGGAGCAGTGGATGAAACCATCTTCGTCGAAGCCGGTGGGGGTGTAGGAGTCCGACCGGGATGCCCAGGCTTCGGTCTCCGCTATGTGGAAGATGCGAGCCGGCCGCTGCACTGCACCGGCCCTATAGATCACTGCATCGCAAGCTTCTGCTCGTCGGCGTTCCCGAGTTCCATCCAATCGCCGTGAATTCAGCTGAACGCACGGCTCACCTTATTGTTGGACGCCGTGGGCCAACTGGCGTTCGTACTCGTCGACGTCGAAGGTGCCAATCGACTCCTGGACGAGCCCTTCGGCACTGAACGTCCACGCTTCCCAGCCGCTGAATCGAACGGCGTTGCCGGTTCCACCAGGCGCGGTGCTGGTCCCTTCGTAGGTCCACGAGTAGATCGCTCTGCGGCCGGCTCCTCGAATGTGATCCATCAGGACAACGGTGTCGGGGAAGGCGTCGAAGAAGCCCTGGAAGACCTCGGCAAGGGCAACCCGCCCGACAGCCCGATCACCATCGTTGACGGTGATCGAACCATCCTCCGCGAAGAAGGAGGCGACCGCATCGGCGTCGTGGGAACACCACGCGGCTGTGTATCGGGTGGCGAATTCTCCAAGCTCTTTGGGACTCATCTTGTCGAGGTTACGCGGTCAGCTACAGCCGGTGGTGTCCCCACAGGTGAGACAGACGTAGCAGCTCCCATTGCGGATGGTCATGTGTCCGCAGTTGGAGCACACCGGGGCATCACCCATGTTTCCCGAAAGCACCATGTCGGATGTCGCCGCGTCGTCGCCAGCGGCCATCGCGGCTGCCACTGTGGTGACAACCTTCTCCACCATCGGCTCCGGCACCGTTCCGTCGGGTGAGTCGACAAACTCGGCCGCCAGTCGCAGCACATCGACATCAGTTTCGGCCACTGCGTCGCTCAGATCGAGCTGAAGGCCCGCTTCGACCGCCATCCCCTTCGGCGGTGCGGCCAGGTCGTCCTCACGATCCGGTGGCACCTGGGCGAGCTCATCTCGCTGCAAGTATTCGACACCAAGCGCCCGAAACACATAATCGATGATCGAGTTGGCCATCTTGATGTTCTCATGACCCTCGACCATTCCGCGGGGCTCGAATGTCTGGAACGTGAACGAGTCGACGAACTCCTCCAACGGCACTCCGTACTGGAGACCCTTGGACACGGCAATGGCAAAACAACTGAGAATGCCTTTGAGAGTCGCTCCTTCCTTGGCCAGGTCGATGAAGATCTCACCCAAGGTTCCGTCGTCGTACTCACCGGTGCGCAGATAAACCTTGTGGCCACCAACGCGGGCCTCCTGTAGGTATCCGGCACGTCGGGCGGGAAGCAGAAACCGGGGTGGTTGGATTCCCTGGGCGTATGCCTGGCTTGGCGATGTTCCAGCAGGGAGATTGCCCCAGTGGATCGCCTTCTCCTGCTCGACAGCAGCGGTGATAGCGGTAGCTTCCTCCTCGTTCTCCTCACCTTCGTCGGCTGTGGAGTTGAGGGGTTGTACCGCCTTCGACCCATCGCGGTAGAGAGCCATTGCCTTGAGACCCCACTCCCACGAGAGGTGGTATGCCTCCTCGATGGTCTCGGTATCTACCTCGTTGGGCATGTTGATCGTGTTGTGGTTGACGATTCCGTTGCCGACGAACGCGTGATTGGTGGGAACAGACAAGTCGTAGACACGACGAGTACCAGTGGACTTCACGTTCTCAACGGGTGAGAAGTGGAGATCGTCGGCAAGGATGGTGTGCAACCCCTCGGGCAGGTCGACCATTGGGAGCATTGCCACACGCTCCAGCGTGCGGCGAGACACATGAATCGTTCGCGGATCGAGGAGGAAACTGAACCGGCTCCGTTCGCCCCAACCATTTCGACCACTCTTGCCCCTGGGGATCATCTCGTAGAGATCCTTGGGGTCCAGCCCGGGGATGATGTCACTGGTGCTCTGTTGGAAGGTGCGTTTGAGCAGATCACCCTGTCGGTCACGCTTAGCCGATTCGGCGAAGGGCACCAGCCGGGCAAGCATCTGCGCCGCCGGTCCCGCCGCGTAGACCTCATCGAAGTCCTTGTCGTACTCGGCGTTGTGCTTGGTGATGCGACCGTGAACCACCCCGAGGTTGGTGAGCACCGCTTGGAGATCATCGAGCAGTTCCGGCGAGTTGACGCAAATCGCCATCTTGGCCATCGGCCCTGTGGTGACGTAACCGTCGAGGAAGAGTCCCTGGAGGAACCTCAGGACCATCGAGCGCGGCGAGCGCAGGACCGCATTGGGAATCTGCTTCGACGACGACCCTTCACCGCACCCGAGATAGTCGAAGAACTCTACGGCTCTCTTTGACGCCGCCACGACGCTCGGACAACGGTCCTGTTGCCGGACGATTCTGGCCTTGATATCGAACTGCGATTCCCAGGCATCGCGCACTCGATCCAAAACACCCTCGTCGGCGTTGGTGATGGTGACCGTCCAGTTGGAACGGGCGACGTTGCCCTCGGCAACATATGCACCGAGCAGGAAGGCAAGCTCGTCGGTCATTTCTTGTGGGATGCTGATGGCTTTTTGGCGCCCGTAGGGTGCTGAAGGGCTGAAGCCATCAAAGCGAGCCGGCAGCGTGGACCACAGGTCGGCCGCGTAGTGGGTTGCCACATATTCGCCCGGCTCAATCTCGTCCAGACGACGCCACACAAGACTGCCGTCAACCGTGGTCAGCAACCGGTGATTGGGTGTTCCTGTTACTTTGTGGCCGGAGCGCAGCGTCGCTGTTTGCACTTGCCGTTCGCCGCCGTAGTAGAAGGCGTCGGTCTTCTGCGTGCCGCTTAGCGAAGCCACTTCAATGACCTCCTCGCGAAACGTGTCCGGCGCCTCGCCTCTGTGTAAGTCGCGGATGCGGATAAGGCCATCGGCTGTGGCCAGCAGCGTCTCACCGGTAACGCACTTGGAGATTGCTCCCGAAATGAACGGCTGAGCCGCCGCCATCATCTTGATATGACCGTTGTGGTGAATGAACCGTCTGCCGTACTTCCCGTTCTTGTTGGCAGTGTCGAAGACACCGAGGTGCTCGTCTTTGATATGAGGAGCGTTTTCGATGGTCTGTCGACCACAGATGTGGTCGTTGGCTTCTGTGATCTGCTCTTTGGTGAACCCGAGCGCTTTGAGCAGATCGAAGTTCCACGAGGTGTACTCGTCCACACCGAAGCCGAGTCGCTGCAACGTTGCCTCGCCAAACGTGAAGACGTTGAACGCGTGCTTCAGGTCGAAAACTCCGGGGAGCATTGCCTCGAGCTTTGCCAGGTCGTTGCTGTCGAAGCCTTTCTCGGCCAAGGCCAGGTCGTTGATGTGTGGAGCGCCCTCGATCGAACTGGCCCCACCGATGTATTGCACCACGTCATTGATCTCGTTGAGGCTGTAGCCGAGGCTCGTCAGAGCCGGTGCTACCGACTGGTTGACGATCTTGAAGTAACCGCCGCCGGCGAGTTTCTTGAACTTGACGAGGGCGAAGTCCGGCTCGACACCGGTGGTGTCACAATCCATTAGAAGCCCGATTGTCCCAGTAGGCGCTAGGACACTTGATTGAGCGTTGCGATAGCCGGTTGTCTCACCACGTTCGAGAGCGAGATCCCAAGATTCGCGAGCTGCGGCCAGTAGATCGTCGGGACAAACGTCCGCGTTGATACCCATCACCTTGGTGGTGATGGCGTCGAAATCGTCGCCGTCATAGGCAGCCACCCGATGGTTGCGGATCACCCGGAGCATTGAGTCCCGGTTCTCCTCGAACTTCGGGAACGGTCCGACCACTCCAGCAATCTCGGCAGAGGTGGCATAGGAGAACCCGGTGAGGATGGAGGTCATCGCACCGGCGATGGCACGGCCCTCATCGGAGTCGTATGCGATTCCCTGACGCATCAGCAACGAGCCAAGGTTGGCGTAGCCGAGACCGAGCGTCCGATAGTCATATGAGCCCTGGGCGATCTCCTTCGAGGGGAAGTGGGCCATGGCCACAGATATCTCCAGCACGATGGTCCAGATGCGAATGGCGTGCTTGTAGGAGTCGATGTCGAAGTCACCGGTCTCGTCGTCATAGAACCTGACCAGGTTGACCGACGCCAGGTTGCAGGCGGTGTCGTCCAGAAAGACGTACTCACTGCAAGGGTTGGATGCCCGAATTCGACCACCGGCCGGACTGGTGTGCCACTCGTTGATTGTGGTGTCGAACTGGAGACCCGGGTCGGCACATGCCCACGCAGCCTCGGCGATCCGTGACCACAAGTCGCGCGCTTTGATTGTCTTTCGGACCGACCCGTCGGTGCGGTTGATCAGATCCCAGTCATCATCACGCTCGACTGCTTTGACGAAGTCGTTGGTAATGCGGACCGAGTTGTTTGAGTTCTGACCGGAAACGGTGGCATATGCCTCTCCGTTGAAGTCTGCCGGGAAGCCACCATGGTTGATGAGGAGCTTGGCCTTCTCCTCCTCGATCTTCTTCCAATCGATGAACATCTCGATGTCGGGATGGTCGCCATCGAGGATGACCATTTTGGCGGCCCGACGAGTTGTTCCACCACTTTTGATCGCGCCTGCCGCCCGATCTCCGATCTTGAGGAAAGACATCACACCGGACGACTTGCCTCCGCCTGAAAGATGCTCGTTCTCCCCACGGATCGCCGAGAAGTTGGATCCGGCGCCGGAGCCGAACTTGAAGATTCGAGCCTCGCGCACCCAAAGATCCATGATTCCGCCGGGGTTGACCAGGTCGTCGTTGACACCGAGTATGTAGCAGGCTTGAGGTGTGGGTCTGCTGTACGAGTCAGGGGAGGATGTGAGTTTCTCGGTCTCTCCGTCGACGTACCAGAGTCCTTGGGGCGGACCGGTCAGCCCATAGGCCCAATTGAGTCCGGTGTTGAACCATTGTGGTGAGTTGGGAGCGGCCATCTGGGTGGCGAGCATGTAGCGAAGCTCGTCCTCGAATGCATCAGCGTCTTCGGCCGATGCGAAGTAGCTCTCCTTCTCACCCCAGTGCTTCCAGGTGCCGGCTAGCCGATCGAAGACCTGCTTGGCGGAACGCTCGGGACCGGTGGCGGGATGGCCGTTTTCGTCGACGAGGGCCTTGCCTTCATCGTCGTATTGGGGGATTCCGGCCTTGCGGAAGTACTTGGACACCATGATATCCGAGGCGACCTGGCTCCACTGGGCGGGGATCTCGGCGTCGGTCATCTCAAAGACGACGGAGCCGTCGGGATTGGCGATTCTGGAGTCACGAGTCGACCACTCCAGTTGGTCGTATGGGTCCCTACCAGCCTCGGTGAAGCGACGGGTTATCCGTAGGCCTTCGCTCATTGATTGTGCCTCCTCCGCACTTCTCTCGTTCCGGTCGCAGAGACCAAAAACGTGTCCATTCATAGCTCCCACCACTAGATGTTGTGGTGTGCGGGGAAGTGTCCACTACATCTGGTATGGACTCCAACACTGTAATTACACGCGTGCAACTCGTCAAGAACCAAGTTATCCACAGCTCGCGCAGCGTGCTCAGAGGGCCAAAACGGCCATCCATGCGGGGAAGTGAACACCGAAACGGGCGCTCGGGGAAGTGACCGGCACCCTATATGGGTGTCGCCGACTCAGCTAGTCCTGTGCCTGATCACTTTTCGCGTCTTGCCGGTCCAACCCTCAGCGTGCCGGGTGATCCCAGGAGTCCTCCGGGCGACCGGTGCCGATCGTCCAGCGAGGCAGAAAGATCTGGACGAGTGGCCCCATCAGCAGCGCGTAGAGAATGGTTCCGATCCCGAAGGTACCTCCCAACAACACCCCGGTGACGAGAACCGTCACCTCCATGATCACTCTGGTCAGACGGATTGACGGTCCTCGGCGAACGATTGCGGTCATCAGCCCGTCACGAGGACCTGGCCCGAGATTGGCGCCGATGTACATCCCTGAGGTCACGGCGATGAGGAGGATCCCGACGATCATCATCCCCGCGGCCCACCAGGTGTTCGGCGCCTCCGGGACCACAGCGGTCGTCACGTCGATCATCAAGCCAACGACGATTGCATTGAGAAGCGTGCCGATTCCATATCGCTCACGAAGAGGGATCCAGAAGGCCAGGACGACAAAGGACACGAGGATCGACCAAATGCCCACAGTTAGTCCTATCTGAGCCGCCAGACCCTGGTGAAAGACATCCCATGGGGGAAGCCCCAAACCCGACCGAAGCATCAATCCGATCCCGATTCCGAAAAAGGTCAGCCCGATGATCAGCTGGACAAGACGTCTACTCAAGCGAAGTCCGGTGACTGGGATGAACCAGCGGGAGGTATTCAAGGCAGCTCGTAGACTCGGGCTGCGGGTCTCTCCCTTTGGGTCACCACGTGCGAAGCAGGAGTTCGGTCATCACGATCCTTGGACAATGGGAATGAACATGGGCTCGAGCACGCTAACAATGGGGACTCATACCCGAGAAAGGAATCAAGTTGGCCATCGACTTCACAGTTTTGGATGCCACCGGCAATCCATGGACGCTGTCCGATCATCTCGACGCGGCGGCCGTGATCACATTTCACCGGGGTGACTTCTGAACGTACTGCCACGGCCAGTTGGCCGTCACGGCTCAGCGACAGGACGAATTCCTGGAGAGGGGCGCCAGGGTGTTCGGGCTCAGCGCCGATTCTCCCGGGCAGAACTCTGCCGTGATGGAGAAGCTTGCTCTCCCGTTCCCCATCCTGTCCGATGGCGAAAGGGATCAGGCGGTGACTCCGCTCGGGTTTGCCGATGAGAAGGATCCGAGACAGATATCGCGCCCCGGTGTCGTGATCATCTCCCCTGATGGAGAGATTGTGTCCCGGTTCGTGGGAAAGGACTACGCCGACAGGCCCGATGAAGATCTGATACTCGAGGAGCTCGGCTCTCTTGGCCTCGACCCGACAACGCAGGCGGCGGCTCAACATGGTCCGGCCGAGCCCGGGAAGACGGCGATTCCGGGGGAGGGCCTCAGGTACTACTTCAACGGAGCCAAGTTCGCCACCCTCGCCTTACGGGGCCGATATCGGCACATCAGCGACGACTTCAAGGACGGCACCAAGGCTTATGTGGTGATGGTGGAGCGGTACTTGGAGGCATTGGCGGCCGTGGGCGAGCGCAAGGCGTAACGTGGCTGCCCTATGGAGGGGCAGCGAGTCCAGCTTCTAGTCACCTGCCTGGTTGATGCGTTAGCTCCCCAGGTGGGTCGAGCCACCCTGGCCGTTCTCGAGAGATCGGGTTGCCAGGTGGACTTTCCCGAGGGTCAAACCTGCTGCGGACAGCCGGCGTTCAACGTAGGTCTCACCGATCAGGCGCGTGAGATGGCTGCCCACACCCTCGATGTCCTCGACGAGACGGAGGGTCCGATCGTGGTCCCTTCCGGATCATGCTCCGAGATGATTGTTCACCACTACCTGGAGCTCTTTGAAGGCACCGATCGAGCCGATCAGGCAGAGCGGGTGGCGGCCCGGACTCGCGAACTCACTCAGTTCCTGATTGATGATCTCGGCGCGGCCCCATCGGCCTCATGCGCCGGATGCTCGGTCGCCTACCACTACTCGTGTCATGGTCTGCGTGGTCTCGGACTGCAAGCTCAAGCCGATCGGCTGTTGGAAGACGTCGAGCGGGTGGAACTCGATGGTGACAAGGAGTGCTGCGGTTTTGGTGGTCTCTTCTCGGTCGAGATGCCGGCCATCTCCGCGGCGATCATGGACGAGAAACTCGACCGGGTTGAGGCGTCCGGCGCGGACGTTCTCGTGGGGGGCGACGTGTCATGCCTCATGCACCTGGAGGGCGGTCTTCGACGCAGAGGATCGAAAGTGGTGGTCCGCCACATTGCGGAGTTATTGGCAGGAGACGAGAAGTGAGTCAGCCGGTGAGCTTCGTAACTCGCGCCGACGCCCTTCTCGGCAGCAGAGAAGCGGCTGCTGTCGTCAAAGGGATAAGGCACTTCACCGAGGCGAGAGACCGGGTAGCCGAAGAGTTTCCCATCATGGAGGAGTTGCGTGACAGGGCGCGGACGATCCGTCTTCACTCCCTGCGCCATCTCGACCGGCTTCTGGGTCACTTCGCCGATCAAGTCACTGCCCTGGGGGGCACAGTGCACTTCGCGGCCGATGCCGACGAGGCAAACCGGATCGTGGCCGAAATCCTCCAGCGGTCGGGGTCCCGTCTCGTGGTCAAATCCAAGTCGATGGTCTCAGAGGAGATCGAGCTCAACAGCCACCTCGAAGGACTCGGCATGGAGGTGGTGGAGACCGACCTCGGGGAATTCATCGTCCAACTTGCCGGCGATACACCCAGCCACATCATCGCTCCTGTGCTCCACCTGACACGCCAGGATGTCGCTGCACTGTTCTCCGAGAAGCTGGGGGTGGAGTACACCGACGACCCGACAGAACTCAACGAGATAGCCCGGGCCCATCTTCGAGAGATCTTTCTCAGGGCAGACGCGGGCATCTCCGGGGTGAACATGGCAATCGCGGAGACGGGCTCGGTTGTCCTGGTCACCAACGAGGGCAACGGCCGGCTGACCACCACGGCTCCAAGAGTTCACATAGCCCTGATGGGCATGGAGAGGATCGTCTCACGCTGGCAGGACGCTGCCGTTGTTCTCGAGGTTCTCGCTCGCTCCGCCACCGGGCAGCGGCTTTCCGTCTACACCAACGTCATCACCGGTCCGAGGAGAGACGGTGACCCTGACGGTCCGGAAGAGACACACGTCGTCGTCATTGACAATGGCCGCTCGGAGATCCTCAGTGGCCCCACCGCGGAGATCCTCGCCTGCATCAGATGTGGTGCCTGCCTCAATGTGTGCCCCATCTTTCGGACGGTTGGAGGTCACGCCTATGGCACCGTGTATTCGGGGCCGATCGGGTCGATTGTCACACCTGGCTTGCACGGGATGGACCCTTGGTGGGAACTGCCCTACGCATCGACGATGTGCGGGGCATGCGAGGAGGTGTGCCCCATACGGATCCAGATCCCGTCGATGCTTCTCCATCTGAGAGAGCGGGCCGCGTCCGAGGGCAGACTCCCAGGCTGGCTCAACCGGGGTATGAGCCGGTACGCCCAAACGACGACCGATCCTCAGAAATGGCGGAGGGCCAAGAAGTGGGCGTCGCGTTTGAGCGCACCTCTGGCGTCACGCGGCTGGCTGCGACGGATCCCGGGTCCGGGCAGAGGCTGGACTCAATACCGTGACCTGCCACGACCCGCTTCGGAGTCGTTCAATGAATGGTGGAGGACCAACCGTGGATCGTGATGCCTTTCTCGCCAGAGTCGGTCAGTCAGCCATGACTGCGCACCTACCGGAGGCGTTGGCCGTTCCCGACCGTTTGCCCGATTTGGACTTCGAGGACCTCCAGGCCCTCTTTCGGGAAAGAGCCCAAGACGTGGATGCTGTGGTTCACGGGGCGGTGGGACGACACGGGGTGCCTCGGGCTGTCGCCGGAATCGCCGCCGGACATCACTGCCGGTCTTTCATGGCATGGGAGGATCTGCCTGCTTCGGGGGTGGCTTCGGCTCTCACCGCGATGGGTCTGGAAAGGGTGAACGGTGAGGTGCCGATCGATGCCAGAATCGAGCATCAGATGGAGTATCGCGATCTGGACCTGGGCATCACCGGGGCCACAGTAGGTCTTGCCGAGAGTGGCAGCGTGGTGCTCGATCATGGACCGGGCAGGCCCAGAATGGCCAGTCTCGTGCCCGAGGTCCATGTGGCCCTTCTCGATCTGACACTGGTCGAGCGAACGCTGTCCCATTGGGCCCATAAACGCCCGGAGGGAGTCGCAGACACCGCAAATCTGGTGATTGTCACAGGCCCAAGTCGAACAGGCGACATAGAGCAGCAGCTCACTCTTGGGGTTCATGGGCCAAAACATGTTCACATCGTGTTGATCAAATGAGCGGTCTCCAAGAACCCCCGACTCGAGATCGCCCATCACGTGTTCTGGTCCGGATTCTGATGTTGGCACTGCTGGTGGCCGCTGTCGGCGTCGTCGTCTGGACGTCGGTGACCAACCAACGGATCAACCTGATCGAGGATGTGCCCGCACGAGAGATCGAGCTGGTCGACTTCACAATGGTCGGAAGCCTCCGCATCAACGTCGTCACGGAACGTGGCGGCGTTGTTCCGGTGATCCTGCTTCATGAAAGGGATGTCGCCGGTGGGGTGACGCTGGAGGATGTAGCTGAAGGATTAGGGGGTCGATTCCAAGCGGTTCGGCTTGATCTCCCTGGATATGGGCTGAGCGATCGTCTGCCGAGCGAGGGTCCCGGTCACACTGTGGCATTCATGGCGCAAGTCGTGAGCACCGTTATCGAGGAACGATTCGCCATTCCAGCCGTGGTCGCCGGCGTCGGTCTCGGGGGGCGGGTTGCCGCCGAAGTGGCCGTAAGTAGACCGGATCTCGTCCGCGGTGTCGTGCTCGTCGATGTCGACTTCTGGGAGGAGGATGGGTGGATCGAGATCGTCGAACGTCTGCCGTGGGTAGGTCGGGCGGCGACGTTCAGTTTCGAGACTGGGGGCAGATTCGCAATGGACATCTGGGCGCCGAACTGCGCCGAAGGTGGATGGTGTCCCGGTCAGGATCAGATCGCTGCGCGCGGCATCACCACGACCATAAGCGGATCGACCGACTCGATCAGATCGTTCCTACGAACCCAGCCGTCCTCTCTGGTTCCGTCAGACCTGGCCGAGATCGTCGCGCCGGTGGCCTATGTGTGGAGTCGAGATGGCGATGTGCCTTTCGACTCCGTGGAAAGGGTGAGACAAGAGCTGCCCGACATGACGGTTTCGGAAGTCGATGGCTGGCAGGCCCATCTCGAGTCTCCGGGAGCGGTGGTCGCCGCCATAGACATGGTGGGCCGCTGAGAGCCAGGTGGCGCAGACGTTGGCCAGTGCTGTACGCCATTGTCGTTTGCGAGCCGGAATCCCACTTCTGCTCGCAAACGACAACGTAAACCCAAAGACCATTCTCCGGGTCGGCAGCATGTACGACGCATCAACCCTCAGTCGGTCACATCCTTTTTCTGGTTGGCGACCGGGAAAAAGCTCCCTTGCACAGGTGGCGTCGTATTCAACTGGCCCGGTTTCTCATTGAGGAGGAGGGTTTCGCCCGAGATCGGTTCGAGTTCGACTCCGAAGGGAATATGACCCGCATTCGCGGGATGGACTCCCTGGATGAGGACCTCGTGGAAAAGGCCATCGGCACCGGCATCCCGTTCATGACCAACGGGTGCCCCGGTTCTGACGGTGAGCCGGGATGCACCAGGCCTTTTGGCTCCTACTCCCCGGTCGAGCCGATTCGGGACTACCCCTGGCTTCCCACCGAGAGCGATCTGACCCAGATCCGCGACGAGATGCGACTGTGGGAGGTCTACACCTCGTAGGGCGCTCGATCAGCGATCGACGAGGCTGGAGTGGCGGTTTCTGATGGTTTCGAGGCGCTGTCGTGTCGCAGGAGTGAGTTCGCGGTTCGTCGGGTCGGTCCAGATTCGGGTCTCTTCTGATGTTGCGGCAAAGAAGTCCTCGAGTTCGGCGAGAAGACGAGTGGTTATGTCGACGACCAGGGCTATCACATGTAGTCGTTCCGGGTATTGGGGTCGTCCGTTGTATTCCAACCGTTGCTGATCCGGTCCCCCGATTCCTTGCTCGAGCATTGTCAAAGGTCCCCCTTCAGCGAGGTATTCGTCGACGATGGCGACCATTCCGTCCAGCATTTCACGAGCAGACCCGGCAGTGGCCTCCATCGAAGCGGTCAGATCCTCAGCGCTCCCTTGATCGCCGTGGAAGAGACGGAGGACGCCTTCGATCTCGAAGTGTGGTTCCTGTGGCGGCGTCCCCAGCCAGTCCCTCAGGGCTTGGCGGCCCGGGGAGGTGATGGTGTAACGGTTTCGGGTTCGTTTCCCTGCCGGTTCGTTTTCAACGGTCGCCCAACCCAACTCAACGAGACGTTTCTGTTCTCTGTATAGGTGTCCCTCAGAAGATGGCCAGACAAATCGAAGACTTCTCCTCAGCTGATGAGTCAACTCGTAGCCGGTCCATGATCGGACGGCCAATAATCCGAGAAGGCCATAGGTAGTGGGAGAGGTCTTGTTCACCACCGGATACATATTACTCGCATTGTGAGTAGATCTGCTGTATGTTGCACCAAGGGTCACGGACTGGAGAACTGTCCCGACATCAACAGAGGAGTCAAGTAGTCATGGGTGTAGGAACACTGCGCTGTGTTGTCATCAACGTCACCGACCTACCGCTCGCATACAAGTTCTGGGGGGCAGTCACCGGACTCGAGGTCATCGGATCAGAGACCGGATGGCACGACTGGCTGGGATATCTGGGCACCAAGAATCCGTGGAAACACGAGATCATCCTGCAAAGAGTCGACAACTCCCCTTTGGAGATCCAGGCTCCCGCAGCCGACAAACCCAATCAGGTTCACATCGATATAACACCGGACCACGGTGTCGACCAGGCAATCGAAGAGATCATCGAACTCGGCGGTAGCGTCAAGAAGCCGCCAAGTCTCTTCCCACGACCCGAATCCCACGGTGATCATCGACCGCTCATCGACTGGGCAGTGATGCAAGACCCATTC
>Ga0255053_10000191_pt1 | contig 32327 bp, 30 predicted proteins | sample JV7_2_22_MG_FD_188635 | JGI IMG/M metagenome (GOLD analysis project Ga0255053, IMG submission 188635) | Seawater microbial communities from Jervis Inlet, British Columbia, Canada - JV7_2_22 | ecosystem: Environmental > Aquatic > Marine > Inlet | place: Canada: British Columbia | collected... | reverse complement strand
GAACGATCTCAGGGGTCTGATTCGTGCCGTTCCAGATCTTATCTTCATCGTCAACGCTGAAGGCGAGGTGGAGGAAGGATTGAGCGGCCCGGACGCGACCCATACTCTGCAACTAAAAGCGCTGACTACAGCGTCCCAAGTCAATTTCTATCCCTGTGAGAACGATGACCGAGCAAGAGATTGCATCAAGCGGGCTCTTGAGACCGGCAAACCGCAAGTCTACGAGCACAGTCTGGAGGGCCTTGATATTGAACTGGAAACCCGATTTGTGGCGCGCGACAAGAATTCTGTTCTGGCTATCGTGCGAGATATCACCGAACGAAAAAGCTCTGAGGACAAAATTTACAATCTCGCTTATTACGACGAACTGACCTCGCTGCCGAATCGACAGCTATTCAGCCAAAGCCTGGAGCGGACCATACAGATAGCTCAGCGTGATGATGAAAAATTTGCGATTCTTTTCGTAGATCTGGATCGATTCAAACGCATTAACGATACCTTGGGCCATAGCATAGGAGATGAGCTGCTAAAGCAGGTGGCCCGCAGGCTCGAGAGGTGCACTCGATCCAGTGACTCCGTTGCCCGCCTTGATCCGCCTGGTGAAGATGAGGGCATCAAGCTCGCACGCCTCGGCGGAGATGAATTCGTCATAAAACTGTACGGCATTGACTCCGAGGATACGGTTGCTGCGATAGCATCGCGGATAACCTCGGTATTGACACCACCCTTTAGCTGCGAAGGGCATCAGTTCGTGGTTACGCCGAGTATTGGCATTGCGTTGTATCCGCAGGATGGCCAAAACGGCGAACAACTGCTAATGAATGCGGACTCCGCAATGTATCGCGCCAAATTCGCCGGGCGAAATAATTACAAGTTCTTTTCCGAGACCATGCGAACGAAGTCGCTGCACAGGCTCGATCTCGAAAATGAAATTCGCAAGGCTATTGACGATGAGCAATTCGAGCTCTACTACCAGCCGAAAGTCGACGCAGAGACGTGGGCGTTAGTCGGGGCAGAGGCGCTATTGCGCTGGTTCCACCCGGTGCGAGGGGAAATCGGACCAGTCGACTTCATCCCGGTTGCCGAGGAAACCGGTCTGATCGTGCCAATCGGTCAGTGGGTTCTGCGCGAAGCATGCAAGCAGGTGAATGTTTGGTCCACTGCGCCGACCGATGTTGTGCCGGTGTCCGTCAACATATCCCCTCATCAATTCCATGCTGATAGTCTGATCGAAGACGTACTTGGCGCTGCATCAGGTGCCGGCATAGACATACGATTGCTCGAACTTGAGATAACGGAAAGCGTCCTGCTGCAGGATTTGGACAATACACTTGATGCGCTACAACGACTGCGGGACGCGGGAGTCTCACTGTCGGTCGATGACTTCGGGACAGGCTATTCGTCTCTCAGTTACCTGAAGCGATTTCCTATCGACACGATCAAGATCGATCGTTCATTCGTGAAGGATCTCGATACCGACCTGGACGATGCGGCAATCTGCGCGGCGATACTTGCGATGTCGCAGCAACTGGGTCTGAATGTCGTAGCGGAAGGCGTTGAAACAGAGGAGCAACTGGCGTTTCTGCGGCGTCACGGATGCAATCAGATTCAGGGCCACCTTTGCAGCAAGGCATTGTCGGCCGAGAATTTTTCAGCAATGCTCGTCAAAATCGCCGAGACAGTCGCCGATCCCCGAACTGAAAATCAGGCAACGGCCTAGGAAAAAACACCACGTTAGCACCGTCACACGGATCTCCTCGCCAGCACAGCGGCTGTTTCGGCATTGTTCAACAGCAATGCCTTGTTGGCGGACAAAGCCCGACCACCGGTAAGTTCAACCACTCGTTTCAACAAGAACGGTGTGAGCTGGTTGCCAAACACAGCTTGCTCGTCCGCTTCACGAACGGCCCCATCAATCGCCGCGGAAATCTCATCGCGATCAAGCGCACTCTTTTGGGGCACGGGAACTGTGATAAGAATACCGTTGCCTGCGTCGAGCTGGCGCCATGCGCGAAGCACATCGATGGCATCGTCGATATTCTCGACGTACCCGGGCAATTCCAGGCCGCTGTCGGCGACATAAAATGCGGGGAGATTGCGTGTGCCGAGTCCGACGACTGGTACGCCCTGGGTTTCCAGAACTTCCAGCGTACGCGGCAGGTCGAGGATCGATTTCGCGCCGGCACAAACAACTGCAACAGGCGTTCGTCCAAGCTCCATTAGATCAGCCGACACATCGAACGGGTGGCCCCGATGGACGCCGCCGATGCCGCCAGTTGCCAACATCCGTATGCCGGCGCCATGCGCCACCATCATAGTGCCTGCTACAGTTAGCGATCCGTCCTGCCCTGCGCTGATGACCATGGGCAAGTCACGTCGGCTGCACTTGGCAATATTGTCTGCCATTCCGAAGGCCTCGATCTGCTCCGCTGTGAGGCCGACGGTGATTCGACCGCGGATAATGCCGATGGTTGCAGGATGCGCGCCTTCATCGCGAATCGCGCCTTCCATCGCCAGTGCAATCTCGACGTTGTCCGGGAAGTCCAGGCCGTGTGTAATCACGGTCGTCTCGAGCGCAACCACAGGCCGTCCTTTATCGAGCGCTTGTTTGACGTTCGGAGCGATGTCCAACTGCATTCAACAGACTCCCGGCATTTTATTACTCAACAGGGTCTACACCGTTCATGATCCTGTCAGCCGACAGATCCGCACAATGACGCCCAATCGAGCTGATTGTCATACTGGCAGCTTTCAGGCCTGTTTTGCAGCTGGAAAGCGGATCCCGCCCCATCAGCCGACCGAATAGGGTCCCGGCAATCAGTGCATCACCGGCGCCGCTCACATCGACGACATCAGTCGACACAGCGGGCAGAAATTTGCAGTCTCGTTTGTCGGCACACCAGAGTCCGTCGGCGCCTGCGGTAACAACTGTCGTCGCGGCCCCTTTGGCAGCAAGTGCTTTGACGGCCGCTTCCGCATCGTCGGGATCAACACGCTCACCCAGTATCGCACGAGCCTCTGCCAGGTTGCAGAACAGCATTTCTATGCCGCTCAACTCAGCTGGCAGTTTTTGTGCTTTCGGTACAGAGACAGCATCCACGAACAAGCGTTTGTCGATATCCCGGCACTGTTCGAGCAGATGCTCGAGAGAATCGGCCGGCATGTTGGTGTCGGCGAACACCAGCGCCGCGGCAGCGATCTGCTCCCAGTGGCTGTCGATCACTTGCCGATCAATGGTGTCAAAAATGTCCATGTTCGCAACACCAATCAATAACTCACCATCCGGTTGCATAACGGCGGAGTATGATCCTGTCGTCTCATCCTTCCGCGTCACGACAAAACTCGTGTCAACGCCCTGCGCCGCCGTCTCCCTCACAACTGCCCTTCCTGCTTCATCATTGCCAACGACACCGATCAATTGGCAGCGGACAGACAGCCGCGCCAGGTTCTCGGCAACGTTGCGGGCAACACCACCACAACTCTGGTGGCTCCTCGCAGGATTCGACGTCCCAAGGATTGCGGCATCATGGAGGAGCAGCGTTCGATCCAGCGTGATGCCACCAATACAGCAAACGGATTGATCGCCTGTCAGCATGACAACATTGCCCCGGTCAGGATCGCTAACTTCCAGTAAGGCCTGAGCGTACTTAAAATGTGGGGTGCAGGGAACAGAATGCCCGGCCTATCATCGTTGGGCATCTCAACAAATACGGACACCGCGCGAGACTTTAATCCCTCCGGGACCACTCTTGCGAGGCCGTCCGGCGAAGAATAGCAATAAGCGATGGATCTGAACCCTGTCACCGTTCTCATGGGCCAGCAATAGCGTATTGACTAAATGGCCGTTGCAGCGATATCAATTACGGCCTGCCGTCTTTATAATCCGCGCCTCTCTGATTCGCCCCCAAAACAGTCCGATGTCCGATATCGAGCGACTTCGCAACATCGCTATCATTGCCCATGTCGATCATGGGAAGACCACCTTGGTTGATCAACTGCTGCAGCAGTCAGGAACGCTGGGGCCGCGCGCGTCCGTACCCAAGCGGGTGATGGATTCAAATGACCTGGAACGCGAACGCGGCATTACGATTCTGGCAAAGAATACGGCCATCCGCTGGCAGGAATACCGCATCAACATCGTTGACACTCCCGGACATGCCGACTTCGGTGGCGAAGTCGAACGCGTACTGTCGATGGTCGACAGCGTGCTACTGCTGGTTGACGCGGTTGAAGGGCCGATGCCGCAAACCCGATTTGTCACACAGAAGGCATTTGCCAGAGGACTTGCACCGCTTGTTGTGATCAACAAGATTGATCGCGACGGGGCCCGCCCGGACTGGGTGCTGGACCAGACCTTCGATTTGTTCGACCGCCTCGGCGCCACGGACGAGCAGCTGGATTTTCCGGTGATTTATGCCTCAGCACTGCAAGGCTATGCCAGTACCGACTCAAATCAACGTGCAGGCGACATGACACCGCTCTTCGAAGCGATTGTCTCGCAGGTTCCGCCGCCGGCAGTCGACGCCTCCGGACCGCTGCAGCTACAGGTCTCGAGCCTTGACTATGACTCGTATGTTGGCGTACTGGGTATCGGCCGTATTCAGCGTGGGCAGCTTGATGCAAACTCACCGGTCAGCATAGTCGCCTCCGATGGTTCAGTGAGGAACGGAAGGATTCTCGAGTTATACAGGTTTCACGGCCTCGAGCGGCAAGTGATACCGACAGCAGGCGCGGGCGATATTATTGTATTCAGCGGTATCGACGATCTCGGAATATCCGATACGCTGTGTCCACGAGACCATCCCGAGAGTCTGCCGGCACTGGCCGTCGATGAGCCGACCATCAGCATGACCTTTCAGGTTAATAAGTCCCCGTTCGCCGGGCAAGACGGCAAATTTCTCACCAGTCGCCAGATTCGGGAGCGCCTGGACCAGGAACAGAAACACAACGTTGCATTGCGCGTCGACGCCACCGAGGACCCGGACAAATTTCGCGTTTCCGGGCGCGGTGAGCTACATCTTTCAATACTGATCGAAACCATGCGCCGCGAAGGATTCGAAATCGCCGTATCCAGGCCGGAAGTCATTATCCATGAGGCAGACGGCGTCCGACTGGAGCCCTGGGAACAGCTCACTGTCGATTTCGAGGAAGACTATCAGGGTGCGGTTATGACCCGCCTTGCGGAGCGCAAGGGCGAACTGCTGACGATGGTGCCGGACGCAAAAGGTCGTGTCCGGCTTGATTACCGAATCCCGACGCGTGGCCTTATAGGATTCCGCACAGACTACCTGACCGCCACGTCGGGCACGGGTCTTATCTACCACGTATTCGACAAATACGATCGATACGTGCCTGAAACGCTCGGTCAGAGAAACAATGGCGTTCTCGTTTCAATGACCGCCGGCAAGGCACTCGCGTATGCGCTCTTCAACTTGCAGGAACGCGGCAGACTCATGATTAGCCATGGAGATGCCGTATACGAAGGTATGATCATTGGTGTCAATAGCCGCCAAAGTGACATGGTCGTCAATCCCACGAAGGCGAAACAGTTAACGAATATTCGCGCAGCGGGCAGCGATGAAAATATTGTGCTGTCACCGCCGATCCGCTTGTCGCTCGAGCAGGCGCTCGAATTTATCGATGATGATGAATTGCTGGAAGTCACTCCCCATAACGTTCGTCTGCGCAAGAAATTACTGACCGAAGTCGAACGCCGGCGCAAATCCCGATTGCACGCTTGATCATCGGACGGACGTCAGGGAAGCAAAGTGCAATGAAAGTCACTAAATACCTTGTGATTGCCCTGGCCATTATCGCCATCCTGGCATCTATTGCCTGGTATCTGCGCAACACGATCATTCATCGAATATCCGGCCCGCTACTGCAGGAGTATGGCGTAACGGTGACCGACGTATCACTGGATGCACTGGCGACCAGCAACGCTACCATCAGCTACCTGGAACTCGAGCACGAGAACGGCACGACCATAGCCATTGATGAATTGACCTTGTCGCTCGGCAAGTCGCGGACCGGGACGAAAACATTCACTGCCGAAAAAATAACGATAGATGTCTCGTCCGCACGCGACAGCGAACCGCTTGCATTGGCTCAGCTGATCGATCAGATGCTGTTGCTGCCAGATAGCCTTCCGAACACGATGATCAATGTCACGCAGCTGGGCATAGCGCCCTACCCGACAATGCGAGAAATCCGGTGGGTCTTAACGGAAAGTATGCAAACTCTGAGCGCGAGCGTGGACTCCGTGAATTTGTCGGCAGAGATCATCCGAACAGATCAGGCAAGCCATGAGGGAGTGGTTTCGGTCACAGATACTTTCGCGAATGTGGCACAACAGTCGATCACTGTCGACATACGGCAGACTGACACCGGTATCTCCCTGAGTGGTGCACCCGTACTGGACCTGCCCGCGTGGGCCTCAATCGCGACATCAATCGCGGCATCATTCGGCATCACTCCTGCCGGTGTTGAAGTCGGGGCCGGTACTGCCGAGTTGGCGTTCGATATCGAGATGCCGTACGACGCAAGCCAGACTGCGTCGATGGAAGCTCAAATCACGCCGTCAACACCGGTTCAATTCGTTTATGCCGGAACACCAGACGCCGTCACATCGGTCAGCATGGAGTCGTCCAGCCCGATCGAGTTCGAAACCAAATTTCCACAGCTTGAATGGTCCGGTAAACAGCAGCAGGCGTTACTGCGCGTTTCCTACGGACAGTGGAGCGAGATACCTGTTTCCCTGAGCAACGTTAGCTGCAAAACGGGACCCGCCTGCTTCATGAATATTGAAGTTGCCGCGGGCGCTACCGATCTGGAATTTGCGACAGCCAGCCGACTTGCGCTTTCAGCAACACAGGACATCGTATTTCGTGACGGCGGCTTGCGGGTGTATGTTCATCCGGACGCCGATTTTGTAGTGACTGGGCTCTCGGGCCCCGACATCGCATTGGCCCGGCTGAATGCCCGACTGATATCCGGCGCCACACTGGAACTGGCGGATACTGGCTGGCAGTTGTCGGCCGAATCGCTCGATGCCGATATCCAGTCACTGTCGCTGGATGAGAACCTCGCGATCACTGCACCGGTCTCTCTTCGCAACATTGTTGTCAGTGAATCGGACCAGGTCATGTCGGCGACAGTCATCGTCGGCTCCCCATCGGCCCAGGCAGCGTGGGACGATCGGGTCATCGTTTTGCCGGGGTTCAAAGGCGATGTATCTCTACAAGGCGCGGGCTTGATGCTTGCATTGGCGACCGTCGGACTTCACGACGACAAGGAAGCGACAATACAGGCGCGGCACAATCTCGACTCCGACACCGGCCAGCTGTCCATGCAGGATGTCGCCCTGTCGTTTGGCTCACAGGGACTGGCGGGCCGTGTCTCTCCGTGGCCTTACGACTGGGATATCAGCGCCGGTACCTTCTCTGGCGAGTTGCAGCTTAACTGGGACAAACCGGATTCTGACTGGCTGCTCGACGGAGAAGCCGCGATACACATGACAGACCTGGCTGGCGCCTATGCCGACACCGCGTTCGCCGGCTTGTCGACGAGCTTACAAGCCGGCTACGATCCCGCGAAAGGATTCACCGCAAAACCCGCCAAAATCGCAATTGCCCTGATCGAAGTCGGGTTGCCGATCGAAAACATCACCGCCGATTACACACTGAATCCGAACGCGCTGTCCGTTGAGTTCGAAAATCTCCGCATGACCGCGTTCGGCGGTGTCATACAAGCTGATCCCTTCAGCTACCAGCTTGGCAGGGACCGCAATTCTCTCGTTCTCAGGGCTGAATCCATTGAAACAACAGAGCTACTGACGCTCAAAGAATTTGAGGCCATCGAGTTGAGCGGAAGCATTGCTGCGGAGTTGCCGGTGATCATCGAAGGAAATGCCGTAACCATTGTGAACGGGCGACTGACTGGCGAGGCACCCGGCGGTGTCATTCGTTATCTGGCGGGAATCGCGCCCGACGATACCGGCGCAACCAGCATCGACCTGGTGACGCGTGCCTTGAGCAACTTCCAATACGAAACACTCACCGCCTCGGTTGACTACAGCAAAGACGGTGACCTGAAATTGCAAATGCAGTTGACCGGCAGGAACCCGGACATGGAGAGCAATCGGCCGATCGTTTTGAATCTCGGGGTCGAGAACAACATTCCCCAGATGCTCAGGAGCCTGCAGGCAGCGCGGGCTGTGGAAGAGATCCTGGAAAGAAGACTTGCGAAGTAAATGGTGCCGCTATCCCGGGAAAGCAACTTAGGGTAAGCTCGATTGAAGATTGTTGAGAAGCCCGGTGCAGCCATGAAATCGATAATTTTCCTGATCGTTCTACTCTCCTCCCTCGCCGGCTGTAATCCGACCGTCCAGCTTGCGGCCCCCGAGAAGCCGATCGAGATCAATCTCAATGTCAAGATTGAACATGAAATCCGGCTTCACGTCGACAAGGAACTGGATGGCTTGTTCGACGAAGACAGCGACGTATTCTGAGGATGATGAACATGAAAAAGATCTTTGCTGCCATAGGCCTTGTGTTGTTACTGCAAAACGCCTGGGCCATAGATATACACGACGCCAAAGCTCAGGGCCTGGTGGGCGAAGCCAGCTCAGGTTATCTCGCTGCCGTACAAACACCAGCGAGCAGTGAGGTCAAGGCGCTGATCGCGAACGTGAACGCAAAACGGAAAGCCAAATTTCAAAGCACCGCCGAGAAAACGGGCACGACTGTCGCACAGGTCAGCAATCGGTTTTACGAACTTGCTGTGCAAAAGACCGCGGCAGGACATTACTACCAGGACAAAAACGGCCGCTGGAAGAAAAAATAGCTGCGCAGATGTGGCGGCGAACCGGACACCGATCTTTTGTTCTTATCTGAATCGGGGCAGCAAACCGCTGCTTCCGGCACCCGCAACAATCATTACGACTGCAGCGACATCGAGCCCCGGCAGCGGCGCGTCTCCGAATCCAAAACGGGCAAGCACAGCAACGCCCAGGCAAATAAGTGCAGCGCCACCCACTTGCCTCACCGCCGCCGGGACAGCGGCGTCAGCAGCGCGCGCACGTTTCTCCATTGGCGCCAATAGCAAGGTTACCGGCAACAATACTGCATAAAGAGCGGCTATCCATACTGGACGAGTAAGCCACCACTCGGAACTCCCGGGTTCCAGTCCCAGTCCCGGGCCCCCTGCCAGGTAGACCAGTGCAACGATGATCATCATGACGGTCAGATGCCAGAGATAGAGGGTCATGATCATGCTATTGATCAACGCGGTCGCCGTCCAAACGCGCAAACCGGACAAGATGCGCCGCATCGGCGATTCAATGGCCAGGAGCAGACCGAACTGCGTAATAGCAAGCGCCAGCAAAGTAATTTTCGGCGGACTTGTGTTGCTCAATCCCTGGTCCGGTGATCCTGCCATGGCGAAAGGGTATGGCCCCTCGAAAACAAGCAACATCAGCGCCAAAAAACCGAGCGCCGAGTACGTCAGGAGCCGCGTCGGGCTGCCCATGCGCCCATCGCGCCATGCGTAACCCAGATGGTGAACAGAGAGCCAGACCCAGAAGAAGTTACTCCAACCCAGCCACCGAAGATCTGCCACGAAAAACGCGACATCGACCAGCGCAGCAATGGCCGCAAGTGCCCAAAATGATGCAAAACCCCAACGTCGCCACGCAATATAGGTAGCCGGTGCCAATACGACTACCATGATGTAGATCGCAAGAAACCAGATTGGAATCAGCGCAGCCCGCGACGCCAGTTGAATAACAGCGCCGCTGACACCCGACAAGTGCAATATCGCCGCGAACAAGGCCCAACCCAGCACCAATACCAGCAACGGCGTAACCAGGCGATTGAGACGCGCTGCCAGCCAGCCCGCATAAGCAATCTCTCGACGGCGCGCGTTCTCCAGCGAGACGGCATTGGCGTAACCGCCCACGACGAAGAATATCGGCATCACCTGAAACAACCAGGTCAACCAATGTGTACTGGGTTGAACGACCAGGATACTCGTCGGAGTCAGCGATCCGTCATGATAGTAAAGAGCGGCAATCAGCCAATGGCCGGTGATTACCACCAGAATCGATACGGCACGAAGGAAATCGACGTACCGATTCCGCTCGTCGGGTGTTTCTGCTGCCAGATCCCGGGCCTGTGACCAAATGCTGATATTGCAAATCCTGAGTCTGCAGTGTCGTGAGACCGTACTCTAACCTTTTGGCACAACAGCGGACCATCATTGTCGAGGTACGCGATGAGGCCATATTGCTCGAAAACCGAGCGGCGTATAAACCGACGCAGGCCCTTGAGTAAGTGCTCCGGAGCCCGTTTGGACCAGAAACTGGTGCTATGCTTTGAATAACAGAGCAAGCCAAGGCGGCACTGTGAATTCTGATCTCTTGCAGGGATTCTATCTCAGAGATCTGCTCGTCGAGCCCCTCAAGGGGCAGGTTACCAGTCGGGCAGGATCCGTACACCTGCAGCCAAAAGCGATGGAAGTCCTGCTATGCCTGGCCTCCACCGCCGGCATGCTAGTCACCCGGGATACGCTTATCGACGACGTCTGGGGCGCTGGTCAGGGCAGTCAGGAAGCTTTGAGCCGCGCGGTTAGCGAAATCCGCCACGCGCTGGACGACCACCGTGATGACCCTGAATTCCTGCAAACGCTGCCAAAGCGCGGCTATCGCCTGATTATCGAGGCTGACCCAATAGCGGCGAACACTGCCACCGTTGTTCCCGGTTCCCAGAATGGCCTGAGAGTTGGCGATATTGGCTGGTTCGAGAACCTCAAGCAACGTGGTGTATTGGAGACCGCGGTCACTTATCTCGTACTCGGTTGGTTACTCATCCAGATCGCGGACATTGTTTTCGATCAGCTCCACCTGCCACAGTGGGCCGGCACTTTTGTCACCGCCCTCGTCCTCGCCGGTTTTCCAATCGCGATTATTTTGTCCTGGTTTTTGGAATTTCGCGACGGTCGCGCCGTGCTGCACACGTTGTCCCGCAACGACGCACGCCGCCGGCAATTCAGCAGAACATACATCTCGGTGATCGGCGCGCTGGCTATTGCGGCTGTATTCGTTTTTGCCTACGACAGAAGTATTGGATTGCCAGAGGCACCCACCACAGGAGTCACTTCGTTCAGCGAAGAGGCCTTCCTCCCTCCAGTACTTGAGAATTCGATTGCGGTGCTGCCGTTCTTGAATATCGACGGTAGCGCTAACACACAGGTGTTTGCAAACGGGCTTGCTGACGATCTGATAACGCGCCTCTCGCGCGTACCAGGATTGCTTGTGTCATCGCGGGGCGATGCTTTTACGTTGAACCCAAATTCCTCGTCGCAGAAAGTTCGTGAGCGTCTGCGGGTCGCACGATACGTGGAGGGTAGCGTGCAAATGGCAGGCGATCAGATGCGTATCATTGTGCAATTGATCGACTCCGCAACAGGATTCCATGAATTGTCGCGCAGTTTCGATCGACCGCGCGAAGATTTCTTTGACATCCGCGACGAGATTACCGCACTCACTGTCGCGAATGTCAGAGTCGCATTACCGCCGGATACGCAGGCAGCTTCGAAGCTGTCAACTGATGACCCGAGCCTTGACGCCTATGTCCTTTACCGTCGTGGTGTCGATGCCTCCAACCTTCCAATAAGCATCGAATCGATCGAGTCCGCCCTCGCATGGTTTGACGCAGCACTTGAAGTCGATCCCGATTATGCTGCTGCGCATGCAGGCAGGTGCGCCGTCTATGTCGAGGGCTATCCGGAAACCTACGATCGCGCTTATATCGACAATGCAGAGGCGTCCTGCGCCAATGCGCTGGAACTAAACCCGAATCTCGACGTTGTTCATACGGCGCTCGGAGACCTGTACCGCGCTACGGGGAGGTATGACGACGCAGAGTCTGCATACCTTGAAGCCTTGAATATCGATCCCAACAGCGTTGCATCGCTAACCGGCCTCGGCACCATTTACATGCTGCAGCAAGAGCCCGACGAGGCGGAAGCTCGGTTCAGGCAGGCGATTGGATTGCACCCCGGCGACTGGGACGCATACAACGCGCTCGGTTTGTTTCTTTTTCAATCCGGACGCTACGCGGAGGCCGCGGAGCAATACGAATACGTAGTCGCACTTAATGACGCGAACATGGTTGGCCACACGAACCTCGGTACGGCATACATGCTGGCCGGTGATTTTGTGGCCGCGTTGCCGGTTCTGCAGAAAGCCAATGTTATCGAACCGCAGCAGTTCACCTACAGTAACCTCGGCCTTTTGTACTATTACATGGGTCGACTCGACCAGGCGATCGATAGCCATCGCAAGGCCATCGAGCTTTCTCCGAATGACCACCTGGCACAGATGAATCTCGGTGACGCGCTCTGGATCGCCGGCAGTGCCGATGAGGCAAGGCAAGTTTTCTCTACGGCTGAGGAACTGGCCGCAAGCGCACTACTGGTGAACCCCAATGACCCGGGCTATCTGATGGATCTGGCGTGGATCAGCGCCATGCTCGGCAAGAACGAGGATGCGCGAAAGCTCATCGACAAAGCACGCTCGCAGGCGCCCAATGACCCCTACGTACACTACGTTGACGGGCTTATCCTGCTGCGAAACGGCGACGTCGAGGCTGCCCTGTCTGCTCTCGAGATAGCAGCGAAGAAAGGCTATTCCCTGCAGATGATGGCGGCGGAACCGCATCTGGCCTCAATACGCAATCATCCGCGATTCAACGCAATTCTGGAACGCATATAGGCAAAACTTTACATGCGCTGCAAACCAGCTATGCTTAGGGGAGCGCCATCAATGTCTTTAAAAACAAACTCATAACCGTGGCGCGCCACAGAATCACCTGGTTCTGGGGGAGGACACAATGCAAAAAGTAATATTGATGCTCCTTGCCACAATTCTGATAACGGGTTGCAAAGCAAACGGTGCCCCGGAAGGTGCTGGAGAAGGTCTATTTGACGCTAAAGCTTCATTCAATTCATCACGCGCTTTGTTGGATGATTGCGACGACACCGGCGGCACACATGTGATTCTCTTTTACGGTAATTTCGAAGTCAGAACAGCTGGGGTAGTAAATCTCAAAAAAGGTGAAATCTTCGCGATCCGGCTACATCCCAAAAACGATCTGAATAATCGTCCGGGTATAGATTATGAGACCGAGACTGTAACTATCAGCGGAAAAGACTCGGCGTCTGTCTGGCTCAGCGCAGTCGGGACTTATGATACAACCCCGGCGCCACACCACGAACTCATCATTTGCGTACCACCCGAGCAGGCGGACGGTAACTACTACTACAATATTGACATCACCAAAACCGGTTCACTCGACCCACGCGCCAAGGTCAAGTAGTAGGCTCTGAGTACGAAAAAGGGCCGGGCATTCGCCCGGCCCGCATAATGCCTGAAACTTCAGCAGAAAAGGTGTCAGGTTTATGTTCCCCCTTGCTGTTGCAAAAATAAACCTGACACCTTTTCTCATTGTTTTCCGACAAAAATAAACCTGACACCCTTTTCCGGACACCTTTACCACAATCATCCGCGATTCAACGCAATTCTGGAACGCATATAGGAAAAACTGTACATGCGCTACGAACCAGCTATGCTTAGGGGAACGCCATCAATGTCTTTAAAAACAAACTCATAACCGTGGCGCACCACAGAATCATCTGGTTCTGGGGGAGGAAATAATGCGAAGAACACTGACAATTCTCCTTATCACAGCTCTTTTTGCCGGCTGCGCTGATGGAAAATTTCGCTCGAAAATCATACCCAGCGCCGTTTGCGGCGGCACCGTAGACGGCTACACAGTAACCTATATCGCTTACGGCGACTCTAAGCTCGTTGTCATTCCGCTTTCGATAATTAGCGACCAAACGGAGTGGCGATTCATTCTGCGGCCAGTGAAAATCGGAAAGTCTGTCAGTGGTGACGACTACAAGGGAAAGAAAGTCACGATCACGGGGATGTCTCCTGCCGAACCTCCGGGCCACAATGACTGGATCGATACGGCTGGGACTGCGTCTGGGAATGCCATCTCCGGCACGTACAATGACGCCGCCGATCATATGCTTACTGCATGTGTGAAAGAACTGCCGGATACGACACCAGGTACAACGTACGAATTCGTCGTTGACGTCCAGGATGTCGGTACACTCGACCCGCGCGCCAAGGTCAAGTAATAGGCTCCGAGTACGAAAAAGGGCCGGGCATTCGCCCGGCCCACACAATGCCTGAACCTTCAGGGGGTTGACAGGATTCAGGCAGTCTCAAGTGCATCGTCAGAGGACAGATAATCGTAGCCGCTGTTGTGCGCGAGGGCTTCGTGGTTGACGTGCCCGGCCTGGTAGAAAAGTCGTCAGATTTATTTCGAAGCAAAAAGGGGCGAAAATGGATCTGACGCCTTTTCCACTCGCCTCTCCACTGTTCAATGGACTTGCTTACGGATTGTACTTACGAACTCCTTCCCTGGCCTGTGGTCAAAAGACGAACGAAGCGTTATGTTTGCTTTGAGGGCTGAGATCGATGATGCATAAACGCGTTTTTATTCCGACAGCAGCATGTCTCGTCCTGAGCTTATCGCCGTTCGCCTCTGCTCTTGCGGATGATCCCCCCGAGGAAGGTGGAGAGCGATGTGTGAACATGAGAACCGTATCCAGGACCGAGGTTATCGATGATCAGACCATTCTTTTCTATATGCGCAATGGTGTGATTTACCGCAATTACCTGCCTCGTCGTTGCTCGGGATTGGCCCGTGAGGAGCGATTCAGTTATAGCACGACAATTTCCCGCTTATGCGAAATCGACACCATCACCGTGTTGTACAACCAGGGCGTGGGCCTCTCGTCGGGACCGTCTTGCGGCCTGGGAAAGTTCTATCCGATTTCCAAGGACGAGGCTCAGGCGCTCAAAGAGCCGCCTGATATCGAGCCGGAGCCCCTCCCGCCGTCGGAACCCGAGGAACCTGGGGTGTCTGAATAATCCGCCACGGGCCGTAGCGCTAAGGACGGTTCCTTCGGAATGGAGTTGTGGATGAATGCGTCAGGCGTTCACTTATGGGCCGGCCGTAAAACCTTATGACCGCTCTCTCCATAAGCTGAGGAACCGAACACCGGTACCTTGCTCCCAAAGACGATCGGTATCCCCGTTGGCAGGGCCCGAATTAAGGGGGCGGGCCGCGATTACGCTTTGGCACCGCCGGCTAAGACATCGAGCAGCACGTAGCGCAGCAATACCTCGTAACTTTGCTTTTCCATGAGCAGCCCCGGCGGCAGCTCGAGTGTGCGAATAGGAGAATCATCGGGATCCTTGATTTCCTGCAAGAGCTTGGCACCGTCCCAGTAGACCTTGTAGCGTACGTCTTTATGTTCGCCGAATTTCAGCAGTACCGTGCTGTCTGTCCAGTCCTGAACCACTTCGTTGCTCATCATCTTATCCTCCACATGCCTGTGGTTATCGGTGTTCCAGAGGCGTCTCAAGGCATCGATATCGGGCGCCCTACATTTATAAGTGCAAGGGCTGTGCCAACTACAAACTGATTGAGAAAGTACCGATAAGTTAATGAAATTACACGTAAATGTATCTACCGGCAATCCAGGCGACAAGGTCACCGGGTGACCAAAACTGTCAGTTTTTGGTCCCGGATGCAGGGAAATGGCGACAGTCCCTTTACATAAGAAAAGCAGTGCCAGGGAAAAAGGGTCGGATCTATTTTCGCAGCGCGCAAGACTAAATCTGACACCTTTTCCTTGCGGTCAGTCCTGCGCAGCTTACTCCAGCGTTTCCTCCTCCATATAGCCCTCGCCATAGGCGTCGTCCGGCGATTCTTTGCCAGGGAGTACGCCCTGCCGTTGCAGGGGATGCAGGTCGTTTTGCGGTTCATTCCAGTCTGCCGCGCTGGTATCTGTGACTTCGGTTCCGAGATCGTCCCATTCGCCAACATCGAGCGCACCGGCCCAATTCTCGGGGGCGACACTCAGTTCGATGTCGAGCTCACGCCATTCCTCAAACGTCGCTTCTTCCAGGTCTCCATCGAAGTGCTGAATCTCCACGGTACCGCCATCTTCATCGATGGCCGAGATAAAGAACCGCTGCCCCTTTTTGAGATGTGCGTACCATTGGCCGCGTATTGGGTAGAGTTCATTGGGCATCATTCAACTCCAGTTCCACCGAATCACATCTGCCACAACGTGACAGCAGTGATTCAAGACTTAAAGTTAGTCCAATGCCCCTGGATTTCCATCGTGGTTTTCCCTGATTTACGCACTTTGGCCAGAAATCGCCGGACGCCCGTACGCAATGTTTTGATCCATCCGGCTGCAGTGTCTGCGGTATCTACGAATTTTCAACAGACGAAAATCGTGAAACGATCAATTGTGGCTTAGGCAGAGGACGATCATTGCGTCCGCTCACGGAGGGTTAGCCCAGTGTCAAAGGTATCAGTATTCGACAAGACCGAACAAAAGACCATGCATTGGATAAGTGGAGTTGCCAGTAGCATGGGTTCACCGGATATGCAGCGCTCATACATGGTCCTCAGAGGGGTCTTGCACGCGCTGCGTGACCGCTTGCCACCCAATGAAGCAGTGCAGCTCGGCGCCCAGCTGCCGATGCTGGTACGTGGCTTTTACTATGAGGGTTGGCACCCGCAAGACAAACCGAAGCGTTACCACCGCAAGGAACCGTTCCTGGAGCAGGTCCGCAGCGAGGTACCCACGCTCGACGACACACAGCTGGAAAAAGCGGTCAGTTCGGTATTTGAAACGCTCGAAAGCGAGATTCCCGGCGGTGAACTCAAGCAGGTTCGGCATGCCCTGCCGGCCGACTTGCGGGAACTGTGGGCGATGCCTGGTATGTAAGCAGCCTTTCCTCCGTAGAGCTTATAAACTGAACACCGGCATCAGGAAAATATTCGCTTCATGAGCGGTGTCATCCGGCGAATGCCGACCATCGCAATCGTTGTCAGCATGCCAGCCATCATGGCACCGGTCACGCCGGCGGCCAGTACGTCCTGGCCGGTGAGCCACAGACCCCGAATACGCGTGCGCGGGCCCAGCCATTTCTGGCGCAGCCGTATCAGGGAGAGTTTCGAGTCTGGATTCCGTACTTGACACGGTATAACAGAACGGATATTCTGTTTCGCATGGTCAAGACCCGAGCATTCGATCCATCAACCGCCCTGTCGAGGACGGTCGATCTGTTTTCCTCGAAGGGGTACTCGGAAACCTCGATGGATGACATCGTGCGCGCGACAGGGGTCAGCCGCTACGGGCTTTATGGAACTTTCGGCAATAAACGGGAGCTTTTCGAACAGGCCCTCGAACGATATGCAGACGGCATGGGCAGGCAATCGTACCTGCGTCTTCTGGAGCCGGACGCTTCGCTGGATCACATCCGGGCAATTTTCAACGAACGCATCGATGCGATGTGCAGTGGCGGTGAGAATCGCGGCTGCATGCTGTGCCACACGGCAATGGAGCTGGCCCCTCATGATCATGAGATCGAAGCTGTCCTGCAGAAGTTTTTGCACCGCATGTCCAAAGCCTTCGCGATTGGGCTCGAGTCAGCGAAAAAAAACGGTGAGGTCAAAGGTGATCTCGACGTCAGCTCAGCCGGCGAATTCCTGACCGGCGCAATATTCGGCCTCGCAGTCCTGGCACGGGCGGGGTTTCCGCGAACGACACTCGATAATTTTGTCGACAACACGATGGCATCACTAACCGGCTGATTTTTTTTAACATGAACAGAACGATCATTCTGATAAATCAAACGGCAAGCTCAAACGCCCGCCTTTTTTTGACCAAAGCAGAACGAACATTCTGCTTTTATTCCCCGGCCCTTGGCCACTTATCCAAAGACACCTAAGGAGTACTCAAGATGATTAACCGACCGCAAGTACTGACAGCTGCAACAGCAATCACCCTGCTCTTCTTCGCCGGGACTGCCGCGGCATCCGGCATCGGCAAATTAGCGTATGCCAGTGAAATCAAGTCCTGTATTGCCGAAGTTGCAGAGCGTGCGAACTACGAAGACGCAAGCATCGTTCGACATATGGTCGTCCTGAAAAAACAAACAGGCATCGGATATGTGTTTACGATCGATACGTCCGTGTTCACCGATTCTGATGAAACCGCAGCCAGGCAATACGCTTCGTATTGTGTTGCACAAGACGATGACACACCCGTGAAATTCAGGATTGCCGAAGTTTCCGGGTGATAACAGACACGCAATTACCTGGGATTCTCGCTGGCATCAGCTGACGCTTGTTCGCTACCCGTATCATCGCAAGGCTTTCGCAATCGACTGATTGCGAAAGCCGGCTTTGATACTGCAAGAATCTCCACCGGAGGAGATGCAGTTATGAATCATATCGGCCAAGAAGAAATTGCGGTCAAGAATAGGGACACCCATCATTCACGCGAACTTGTTTCTGTAACTTTCGCGGAGAAACTAATTGTCGGAATTGATGGGTGTCCCGATTCGGTAGGTGCTTGCCGCATCAAACATGTCATCAACTTTTCCAGCCTTTTCGCCTGGCGGAAGGACGAACATTCTTATTCCAACTCTTCGAGGTATCTTGATCCAGCGTGTCTTCGCCGCCCAGTTTTGCTTCGATGATCGCCAGGTCGCTGAGACCCCAAAACAGCTGCTCGCCAAATATGAAAGACGGTACGCCAAACACGCCCGCCGCGACGGCGCCATTTGTATTTTGGCGAAGAAAGTCTTTGGCATTTGTGCTCATGCCGCGCTGAATGGCCGATGCACCGTCGACTCCGTTGCCATCTAACAATGATTCAAGAGCATCGGGCTCAGAAATATGCACGGATTCCTGCCAGGCTCCACGAAAGCAGGCATCGATAATCTGTGCCTGCTCCGAGCCGATCGGGGACGACGCGGTTATTCGGAGCGCCAGCAGCGGATTGAACGGATGAAATGCAGGGGGGCTGATCGGTACTTCGAGCAGCGTTGCAGTCTGCAGCACATTCTCGATCATCCACGCTCGTTTGGCCGGAATCTCTGCAGGGCCGACATTCCCGTGTGCTTCGAGCAGACCGGCAAACAAGACCGGTACCGGCTCTATGGTAATGCCGAAAGCCCCAACCAGGCGCGGTAGTTGTGTCCAGGCCAGATAAGCGAATGGCGAAACGTAGTCAAAGTAAAACCTAATCGTGTTGTCGGAATTGGACGTCATAAAGTCTCAGCAGCATATACGAAACGCTTTCGGACAAGAAGTTTGCTCAATGCCGACGTCACTGCGATGCCGATTTACAGGACATGGGGAGGCATGTGATTCACTCGGCTTTGCGACGAGGCAGGTGCCGATCTGGCATTGCCGTGCGCGACCTACGCCGCTGTTTTTCGAGGACGGTCGTAGAACTCACGCCGCGCGACTTGCTGAGAGCGCGCACGGACGGCAGTTTGTCGCCATATCGAAGTGACCGAGTGACGATCATTGACCCGATCTGCTGGGCCAAAGTCTCGTAAAGACTCATCGCGTAACCAGGCAAACGGCCACATCTGTCCGCCAGTTTTGTGGCTCTTTTGTATCTGTATTTGAAGTCTGAAGCGACTAAGATTAACAAGAGCCTACAACAGGAGCCAGACAAATGGGCAACTCGGTTCTCTTCAACATCTCAGACAACATTGCAACTATCACGATCAATCGTCCACAACATGCAAACGCGCTCGATAAGGCGATGGCGCAGGAACTGGCGCAGGCAGCATTTACATGCGATACAGACCCGGACATTCGCGCAGCCATCCTGACAGGGACGGGAGACTTCTTTTGCGTGGGCGGAGATCTCAACGCATTTCGATCCGCAGATACTCGCAAACCGCAGTATATCCAGGAGGTCGTAACCAACCTGCACGCGGCAATGTCGCATCTTATGCGTATGGATGCGCCTTTGGTCGTTGCTGTAAACGGCCGCACTGGCGGGGCCGGCGTGAGTATTGCCCTCGCCGGTGACTTGATCATCGCGGCCAGATCGTCGTCGTTCACGCTCGGCTACACGGCTGTGGGCCTGGTCCCCGACGGCGGATCTACCTACACACTGCCACGCCGGATAGGTTGGCCCCTGGCCAAAGAACTCATGCTCACAAACCGCCGTGTAGAAGCAGAGGAGGCTCAAAAAATAGGCCTCGTTAACGAAGTCGTCGACAACCCGGATCTGATCGACAATGCCAAAAAAGCCGCGGAGAGCTTTGCGAATGGTCCAACGGAAGTGTTTGGTGCGACAAAACGACTGCTTCTCAACAGCGGATCAGAGTCACTGGAAACGCAGATGGAACTCGAAGCCAGACAGATCGTGAAATCGGCGAGTCACCGGAATGCTGCCGAAGGCATTTCTGCGTTTCTCGACAAGCGCCCCGCTCGCTTCTTCGTCAAGGATTGATCATCGCCGCAGACAACTCAGCCAGGCCAGACAAAATGGCAAGCTATCCCTTGCGAATATGCGACGGAGCAAAAATTCCAATACTTCCAGCTAGCGTTCGCCGATGTCCTCATTCCAGAGTGACGGATTCGCCGCAATGAAGTCCTGCATCAGTTGCCGGCATTCACCGTTGTCGACAATCTCGAGCTCCACACCCTTGGAGCGCAGGTAATCCTCGGGTCCCTGAAACGTCCTGTTCTCACCGACGACGACTTTGGGAATCCCGTACAGCAGGATTGCGCCGCTGCACATGTCGCAGGGTGACAAGGTGGAATACAATACCGCGCGCCGGTAGTCCGACGCCGTCAGCCGGCCTGCGTTTTCGAGGCAGTCCATCTCGGCATGCAACACCGCACTACCTTTCTGAATGCGCTGGTTGTGTCCGCTGCCGACAATCCGGTCGTCGATGACCAGCACCGAACCGATAGGAACACCACCAGCACCCTGCCCCTTACGCGCTTCTTCTATGGCTGCTTCGAGGAATCTGTCCATGTGATTGCTAGCCTCCTGATGAAAACTACCGCCAGATACCAGGTTTTCAATATACGTGAAAACGTCGGTTGCACCCCGGTTTTGGTCGTCCATGTTCGTGACAAGGGTATGCTTATCGATCAGCAGCGGTCAGATGCCCTTCTACGTGGAATGTCGCAATAAGCACAGGCAGCAATGCCAGATTCGCGAGCAGCGCAACCAACATCGCGAGTCCTGTAAGCAGGCCGAAATAAATGGTTGGCACGAATCGGGACAATGCAAGGATCGAAAAGCCGAGCATGATCGTAACGCTGGTGTAATACATTGCACGGCCGATTGTTGCGTGACTGCGCTTGATCGCCGCCCAGTAATCGCGATCCACCGCGAATTCCGCATCGAAACGATGGACATAATGGATTGAGTTGTCCACGCCGATGCCGATCGTGATGGCTGCGATCGTAATAGTCATGATATCGAGGGGAATACCAGACCAGCCCATTACGCCCAGTACGATCCCCGCTGCGAGTATATTTGGAATAATCGCGATGACGGCGATCCTGATCGAGCGAAACAGTACAAGAAAGGTCAGCGCTATCGCAAAAAAGACGACCCCCAGTGTCAGGATTTGCGAGCGAAACAGGCTTTGCAGCATGTTGTTATAAAGTACGAGTATGCCGCTCACATGTACCTGATCGTCCGCGAGATTCATTTCATCGATCAGATAGCGGCGGATTTCATCGATTAAGTCTGCTCGTCGCAACGTCGGATCCGACTCGAACACCCGTATGCTGAACCTCAGTTGCTGACCGTCATCCGAAAGATATGGCGAAAACAAGATGTCTTTTACATCTTCGGGCAACTTCCGATAAACGATGGACAGGCCCCAGTTGTCCTGCAGTATGTCCGGATCGAGTTGCTCCAGGACTTCCGTTGCCGTGCCAATAGACAGGACTTTCCCGGTTTCGGGCAGGCTGTCCAGGTAATCGTGTATCGCGCGTACTTCCGGAATTCGCCGGTTGTTGAACCAGTAGCTCGTCGCCGTAATTCCCGCCTCGGCTTCTGAGTCATCCGAGTAAAAGTCCTCGAACTCCTCCTCAAACTCGTTTTCAACTCCGAGTTCGTCATCTTCGGTGCTTTCCGCCACCGGTGCATCGATGATGATCTCCAGGGGCGTCGTTCCACCGAGTTCCCTGTCGATCAATTCCATACCCTGATAGATTTCAGTCGTCTTGCGGTAATAATCTATGAAACGGTTTTCGACGGTCAGCCTGGCAACTCCCGAAATACAGATAACCGCAACTACGGCAAAGGCCAGGATGGTCGCCTTGCTATGTCGCGTGATCAGCCTCGCAAAAAATGCTGTTATCGCCGCCGTAAGGTCTTTTCGCGATCTGGGTTTGCCCGGCTCGAGCATCACGAGCGCCGCCGGGAACAACGTAAATGACAGGATGAACGCGATAGCGACACCCATCACCATCATCCAGCCGAAATCGATAACCGGTTCAATGTTGCTGACAACCAGAGAGCCGAACGCCACCATTGTCGTCAACGCCGTGTAAAAGCAGGGAACGACTATCTTCCGCACCGTCGTCCTTACGAGCGTGATCGAGTCTGTGTCAGGTTGTGCCGCATGTATCTCGCGATACCGTACGATGATGTGCAGCGTCAGCGCCAGGCAGAGAATCAACATCAACGAGACGAAGTTCGATGAAACGACGGTCACCCGCCAGCCCATGAAACCGAGCAGCCCAAGCATGATGGTGCACGTCGCAAGACAGGTGACGAGCGGCAATACGACCCATCGTGGTTTTCGAAAAGCTATCGTCAAAATAACCACGAGGAAGACCAGAACGGCGAAGCCGAAGACGAGCAGATCGTGGCGAATGAAGTCGATTGAATCGGAGACGATCATCCGTACTCCGCCAAGATGCATATTTCCCAGATGGCTGCGCTCGGCCAACACAGCCCTGATCGCCGCGATCTGCTGCTGCTCCCTGGCCCGAGCACGCTGACTGTAAGCCTGAAAACGGTCGCTTGCGTCTTCGAGTTCTGCTTCTTCATCGGCAGTCAACTCGCTGACCAGACGTTTCTCACGCAGACTGTTACGCCAGTAAAAGAGCTGCCGGAATTCCTCGTCCTGTTCGAAATCGACCCGCATCGACGTCGTTCCGGCATCGGTACTGATTATCAGGTTCTGATAGAGGGCGCTCGTCAACAGCTCTTCACGAGCCATGCCGCGGTCGGTTTCCTCGTCTTCCAGCGTCCTTACGCCTGCGCCCAGATCCTGAAGATCGACCGGCGGGCTCCGGATCAGCGGTACGTCCAGGATACTGACAACGGACTCGACCCCCGGCACTGCAGCCAGAGCATCACGCAACTGTTTGAGATCGGCAAGAACCTGATCGCTGAATAAATCTTCCGACGGTGTGAAGGTAACGATGAGAAAATCATCGGACTCATAGCGTGCCCGAATCGAGCGGTAGTAAGTGAGGTCCTCGTCCCGCTCCAGCGTCAGCGAATCGGTCGTCGCATCGAGCCCGAAGTCCTTGGCGAACCAACCGCAAGCTATAGTAATAACGCCGACGACAAGGAGTGTCACCAACGGCCGTCCGAGGACGGCCCTCTCATAAAGTTCCGACGCTGCGCTGGGCATTAACCCTACTTCTTAGGCCATGGAACCCGCCTTTGAAATGAGGACTTGTACGTAGCCCTTACGACAGCCAGCCGGTCCTGGATTCAGCCTGCCATGGCTTTTTGCAACTGGTCTCCGATGGGCAGGCGCCGCAGCCGTGTGCCGCTCGCGGCAAAAATTGCGTTGGCGAGCGCCGGGGCTGCAGAAGGAAGACCTATTTCACCAACTCCGGTAGGCGTGTCGTTATACGGCAATATATGCGCTTCGAAGAGGCTGGGCACCGCGGCAATCCGCATTAGCGGATAATCGTGGAAATTGCTCTGCTGCACCTGGCCGTCTTTCACCGTGATTTCCAGGCCCAGTGCTGTACTGATGCCATCGATCGTGCCGCCCTGCAATTGTGCTTCAACCGCCTGCGGGTTGACGGCAAAACCACAATCGATTGCCGCCACGATGCGCTCGATCTGTAGGTGCCCCTGCCGGCTCACCGAAACTTCGAAGGCATGCGCGGTGTATCCGCCGAAGGTAAAGTGGGTGGCAAGACCGACACCGCGTCCGTCCGGCCGCTGTTTCTGGTAATCGACGCGCTCGGCGACAAATTTAATCAGTCGCACGAGTCTTCCAGGATTGAATGTGGGACCGCCATGGTTGGCATATTTCATTTCCCGCTCTTCTCCCAGCATATCGATACGCAGCTGCAACGGATCCTGGCCGGTCTCGACAGCGATTTCATCGAGAAAACTCTGAATGACGAATGCATTGGCGGTGTGCGCCGGGGCGCGCCACGAACCCCTGGGAAGCCCGATCGGGTTATGAAAATATTCCAGCCTGAAGTTCTCGACTATTTTTCTCGGGAAATCGTCCGGGTAAAGTTCGGCTTGCCACAAACGCTCATCCGTCATGTTGGGACGACGGTAATACTTGCTGGCGCTAACCAGACGCTGCGTCCAGGCGATGACCTTGCCTTTATCATCCACACCCGCGCGCATCCCGTGCAAACCGGCCGGCCGGTAAAAGTCATGTTTGACATCGTCTTCACGTGTCCATTGCAGCTTGATCGGCCAGCCGGTCTTCTGCGAAATCATGCAGGCTTCGGCGACATAGTCATTGGTCAGCCTGCGGCCGAACCCGCCACCCACGCGAGTCATGTCGACGTGGATATTTTCTCGCGGTAATCCGGTCACCGCGGCCGCGGCTCGGGAAGCACCGCTCGGCATCTGCGTCGGCGCGATGACATGACATCGGTCCTCCTGCACATGGGCGTAACAGTTCTGCGGTTCCAGTGGTTGATGCGACACAAACGGCACCTGATAGTGTCGCTCGATGACCTTGTCAGCCTCTGACATGGCCTTGTCAAACTCGCCATCGTCGACTACCACCTGCCCTGTCGATTTCAACATCTCGCGATTCTGCTGCCAGAAAGCATCGCTGTTGTCTGTTGCATTCGGGCCCGGATCCCAGTCGATCTGCAGTGCTTGCCGGCCCTTGATCGCCGCCCAGGTCGAGGTAGCTACGATTGCCACCCCACTGGCGAGTATGAGGTAGGGTTCGCCGGGTTCGGGGCCATCGATTTTGAAGACATCGAGTACGCCATCGACCTTGCGTGCTTCGGTATCGTTGAATGAACGGGCGCGTCCATTGAGATAAGGAGAACGGGCAATCACGGCATAGCGCATGCCGGCTTCCCGGGTATCGATACCGTAGCGCGCCTTGCCGGTGATGATATCCATAGCGTCTATCGTTTTTTGCCGCTTGCCGACAATCCGGTACTGCTTCATGTCTTTTAGCGGCGGACTTTCCGCGGGCAGGTCCAGTCGTGCCGCTGCAGCCACCAGGTCACCGTAGGGAATCTTCGCATCAAGGGAACTGCAGACCACGTAACCCGGACTGGTACTGCAACTCGATACCGGGACATTCAAGCGTGCGGCCGCTGCCCTGATCAGTTGCTGGCGCGCCGTTGCCCCGACCTCGCGCATAAAGTCCCAGTTGTCGGTTAAACCGGTGCTGCCACCGACACCCTGACCACCGTATTTCCAGGCATAACCATCCGCTGTTTTGACGATCCCCAGTGGCATCTGCCTGACGCTGACTTTCGACCACTCGACGTCCAGTTCCTCGGCCACCAGCATCGGCAACGCGGTGCGCACACCCTGGCCGATTTCAGGCTGGTTGCTGCCAATGATCACGCTGCCATCGGCTGCTATCTCAATGAAAAACCCGATCTGACGTTCACTGCCCGCCTCGCCACTGACAACATCATTCGTCAGCCCGATTACCGGCAAACCCAATACGAAACCGCCGGCGATGCTTGTGCCCGTTACGACGAATTGTCTGCGACTGACGTCAATACGCTCTAATTCTGTTTCTGCTTTAGTGACTGACATGCTCATTCTCCCGACTCAGCCAGTTCCGCGGCCCGGTGGATCGCGGTGCGAATCCGCACATAAGTCCCACAGCGGCAGATATTGGTCATGTTCCTGTCGATGTCCTGATCACTGGGCCTGGGATGCTTTTTCAGAAAATCTGCCGTGGCCATGATTTGCCCGGCCTGGCAATAGCCGCATTGGGGCACGTCTACTTCAAGCCAGGCCTTCTGTACCGGGTGGAGTTCACCATCAGCAGTGGCGAGGCCCTCGATTGTCGTGATCGACTGACCTTCAATGGCTGATACCGGCGTGACGCACGAGCGCTGTGCGTGGCCGTCGATGTGTACCGTACAGGCGCCGCATTGACCGACGCCACAACCAAACTTGGCGCCCGTCAGCCTAAGGTGATCACGCAATACCCACAGCAACGGCGTGTTCCTGTCTCCCTCGAACGAGGCAGGCTTTGAATTGACCTTGAATGAAATCATGTGCGTGGAATCCTTGAGCAAAATTGAATAACGACATCCATTGCAGTCCACAGCGGCTGTCGTGCGAACTGGAAAATGCCGACTCACTATATGCTCGAATCGGCTGTCTTAAAAGGCCCTTTAACCCGTCATACGTTCCGTTCGTCGCACATCAACCGCGGATGAGTGTCGGGCTGCGCAAAACCGGTGTCTAGGTTTGCTTGCTTCACAGTGGCAGCGCAACGATCGTCAGTATCATTGTTTATATATTTTCTAGATAACATTCTTAAACATATGATATTTAACAGAAATTAATCCCATCCTCAGCCGCCAGCGCGTGCATGGACCGGACAACAAGGAGCCGGAAAACAGATCAGCCCCTTTCCCCTACTCCACCGTATATCCCACCACCCGATCGGTAACTTCCTGACCGGCCAGCATGCCACCAACCGTCAACCAGCGATCGCGAAACGGCACCAGACCACGATGATCCATCGTCGGCGGAGCAGACAGCGGCAGCACCCGCCACGCAAGCCCAGACAGATCGAGAAGCAGTGCATCCGAAGCTGGTTCGGATGCCTCACCGTCATAACCGATACCATCGTAGTTATAGGGATTCTCGCTGCCACCGATAAACAGCACCGCATTTAAAGAATCAATACCGGCGGCCGCCATCCGATAACGAGGCAAACCAGGATGTGGCTCTAAACGACGCCAGTCGATCCTGCGCTTATCTTCTTCGTCGATGATGCCCAGGAAACACTCGTCGCTCGCCACAAAGTCCCGCCGGCGATCAGAATGAGACCGCACCATTACTCCATCGCAGTAGACAATCTTATTACCGGCGATGCCGCCCGCGTGACCGAACAACGCCGTCCCGGGTATCGGTGTCGCCTGCACCCAGGTATTCGTTGAAGTATCGTAACGCTGCACCAGATTCACATTGCCCAGATCGTGCCAGCCACTGATGAGATAGATGTAACGATCCAGATACGTGACCGAAACGGCATCGTCCACCGGCACCGACATCGGCTGCAAATCAAAAAACTTTTCTGTCACCGGATCAAACGCATGCACCCAGGGCGTCGACACCTCCGTCCCATCCTCGGCCACCGTATAACCGCCAAACACATAAGCGAGTCCACCGACCGATGCTGCCGTTGCCGCAAGCCTGCCCTCACCTCCTGGCAATGGTGAAGATTCGCGCCAGCGTCCGCTTTCCGAATCCAGCACCAGCGTTACCGACAAAGTATCCTGATGGCCGCGCCCCCGACCAAGACCAGCAAAGCTCACAACATATTGCCGATCCTCCCTTATAACCGTGGTGATCGCATTGTTCGAGACCGGCATCGGTAACGCAGCAATGTTATCCGCGAGAATATTGTGCGCATCGTCCTCGGCGGCAACACAGGCACCAACGAAACAAACCAGGATGAACAGGGGCAGGCGCTTCATTCCCAAACAATACCGCATGATCGTCACAGGCACCCCATTGCGCGGTATTCGCTCAATTCAGCCCGGATTTTGGGGAGGACCATGCTTTTCCGGCCCAAAGAGGCCCGCTTGTGGCCTCGAGCGCTATGGACTCTTAACGCAATCCGCGTTACATTCGCGTTACATTCAGTTTTCGCAAGACCATGCCCAAAACCAAGATAGCCACGCTAAATCTGCGTATCGACCCGGGCGTCAAGGAAGCGGTCCGGGAGGCCGCCGACCGAGACCACCGCAGCATCGCCAACATGGTTGAGATGCTTATCCGGCGACATTGCGACGAAGCTGGCATCACCATTCCTGAACAGAGCGACCTATTCCTCGAGAAAAAAGATGGATGAAAAAATGCTCAAGACGATGGTTGCCGCAGGCGCCATTAAGAAAATCAGCATCATCGCCAACGGCGCCCGCTTTCACATCGAGGCTAACACGCCGAATGGCTCCGTTACCGCGGAAACACAAAAAGGAAAGATCAAGACCTGGGTTACGCTGGATGCTGCCGCGAAATGGGTCCGGTCATTGGGAGTTGGCTCCGCACATGTCAGCCTCGCTCACTGGCAGCCGGGTCAGAGAGAGTTTCCTGTCTGACGGGATTTGCGATTGCGCATGTTCTGCCAGAAACTAGGGCCCGGCGAAAACACAAGGGAGACCGCGCCGTGCTGACTGCCATTACACGCGAGGTAAATGCTGCCATAGGCAGCTGCGAATTGACTTTTTTGTCCAGAATCAAGATCGACACTGACCTCGCATCGGAACAACATCAGCAGTATCAGTCGGCGTTGTCTTCCCTCGGGTGCGAGATCGTCATCGTGCCGACGAAACCAGGTCTGGCGGATTCCGTGTTTATCGAGGACACCGCGATCGTTCTGGATGAGATCGCGGTGCTATGTCGGCCAGGGGCTGCATCAAGACGGCCGGAAATTGCGGGTGTTGAGGGCGTTCTACAGCAGTATCGCACGCTTGCGTCAATACAGCCGCCCGGTACTCTGGATGGCGGTGACCTGCTCCGCGTTGACAAAGTCATCTATGCCGGACTCTCCACACGATCCAATCAAAGCGGCATCGAACAGTTGAGCAGCATCGTTGCGGATTACGGATATTCCGTGGCGATAGTAGAAACGACGAAGTGCCTGCACTTAAAGTCTGCCGTTTCAGTAGTTGCGCCCGGCACGCTTCTGATCAGTCCGGATTTGATCAGCAAGTCCGCTTTCGCGGATTACGAACTGATTGATGTCGACAAGGACGAAGCGCAGGCCGCCAACGCACTTCTCGTCGGGCGAAGCTTGATCTATTCTTCCTCGTATCCGCGCACCAGGGAAAAGCTGTTGGCGAGCGGCATCGTTGTCGTACCTGTCGACGTATCCGAAGTGCAAAAGGCCGAAGGTGCGGTTACCTGCTGCAGCCTGGTCTTCACGACGCCATAACAAGGGTGGCGGTTCCGGGAGCAGCATACGTGTCTGCCGATGTCTGTATGTGGCAGAGAGCTGCCTTTAAGGTGGTTGCGTTCTGACATCGAGATACGGCGGTTCGACCCCTCTATTATTCGATCTGGTTATACGGAACAAATTTTCTTCCATTGAGATTGTCAGGGGTATTACACTATGGAAGGCGGAGGAGGAAATTATGGCCCTATACAAAATAAGCGCAATGGTTATCACTGCTGTCGTTCTGGCGGCATGTTCGCCACCTACCTATTACGGGAGCCTCGACAATGAGCGACATGTTGAGCGTGTTCTCTGCAAGAATGTAGCACCTCTTGGCTCTAACATCAGGCGAGAGACGTGCCGAGTGGATCGCCAGCTCACGTTTGACGAGAGAAAACGAGTGCTTCGGACATTTGAACAAAGGCAGGTCCCCGCGGATATGAGCAGGCCCAGCACCCGATAGCTTATTGACCCACAAGCACTCACCTGCGGCGGTGCGTGTTTTCAACCCGATATCTTTGGAATAATTGACCAACCGCATTCTTGTGGCGGGATAATTCTTGTGGCTTGGTTATACGAAATTGTCAAATTGAAATCTCCGATTCTGGCAGAATGCCACCAGTCACATGGCTACTCTTCGCGTTGATCGAGTGACTGCTTGATCTCAATAGCGGCCGGCACTCCAAACTGACTGGATAGAATGTCATCCAATAACGTCCGTTTATTTGCAGTCTGTTTGTTGGCCGCATTCGTAATCGCCGGCTTTTTAGCCCCTTATGGGATCCTGGTCGGGCCGATTGCGGATGCGTTCCTGACGGAAATCGGCGTAATCGGATCGCTGTTTTCGTTTTTCACGGGAGGTATTTTTATAGGCTACATCGTCGCTTTCTACATATTTGTTCAAGTTAGGGTCAAGACCATCATTGTAGTTGGATACGGTGTTGTTGCTCTCGCCGTAACCTCCATCTTCCTGGCGCCGGGGATAATTACGCTTTCGATGGCACTGGCCGTAATCGGGTTTTGCTGCAGCCTCATCGTTTGCGGTTCAGTGACGCTAATCAGCCAGACCTGGCATGGGAAACAACGGCAGAGCGCACTGGTTGCGCAGGATGCTGCGTTTAACGGCGGTGGCATATTTTTTACCGCCATAACGGCACATCTGATTGGACAGAACCTTTCCTGGCAGGTTGGTTACGCCCCGCCGGCGTTATTCGCGTTAATGACAATCGCACTCACAATATTCACCAGGTTAAGAATCACCGAACAAACAGAGCAAAAAAGCAACGAAAAGACCGAATGGAATGCCGGAATTATATTGGTCGGCGTCGCTGTCATGCTTTTTATGGCGGCAAAGCTGACTGTTATCGTTTGGGCGCCGCAATACCTGGAACAAGAATTCGGTGCCTCGCCCCGTCAGGCCAGCGATGTAATGTCCAATGTCTTCCAGGCTGCTTTTTTTGGTTCGTTAGTTGGAACGTATGTCGTCTCTAAAGTCCGAATTCATCATTTTCTTGCCATGATGATTTCGCTTGGTGTGATTGCAACCCTGGTGATGCTTATCACTGCGGACTTGCAGGTGGTAACGGCAATGGGATACTTATTCGGGCTGTCCGTTTCGGCCACATTTAATTCGTATATGGCGTTCGCCCTTGGTTTTGTAAACTCTCCAAACCACAGGAATGTGGCCTACATGTTGCTCGCAGGGGCTGTCGGATCCGGTCTCGGGCCCTTGATAAGCAGCCAGTCAGTCTTGATTACAGATACAACCAGGACGCCGATCATATTTGCGTTTAGCCTGATGGCGCTGGTACTCGCTGCCGTGCTGTTTATTGGTAGCAAGAATGTGAGAGTGAAGTTGAAATCGATTAGCTAGTGCTGGAAAAAGGGGGTCGGATCCAGATAGCCGAGGAAGCGACCCTTTGCGGACGTTCCAACAAAGGGCTATCTTTCCCGGAAAATAAACCGCAATGTCCACTAATAACTATGAGGTGGTTCTGACGCTATGAACTTCGATTCCTTCCGGACTGTTGCCGAAGTATCGATCGCTCTGACCGGATTTCTCGGCATCATTGTCATACTCCAACACAAAGATAAATCCTTCTCGAGATTGCAGTTGGTTGGCATTCTTCAAACAACGCTTGGCGCAGCCATGTTTTCATTCCTCCCCGACTTTCTTGGGCACTTCTTAAGTGCGGAGGCTGCCTGGCGGTTGGCGTGCGGATGCTTTGGACTGTATCACTTGTATCTCATCGTGAGCCACCAGGCCAAACAACGAGGAATCAGAACAAATACTCCGTTTCAGTTGGCTGTCACGATCCTGTCATTCCCGGTTGTTGGGTTGAAATTAGCTGTTGGACTGGGCTTCCTTCTTACTTACGCCTACGACATCTATTATTTGGGCTTGCTTTGGCTGCTGGGAATCGCTTCATACTTTTTTGTCATCATCCTCCTCGATGACCCTGAAGGGAAAAAGGGGTCGAATCCAAATAACGGGTCGACCGATTTCAAATGACTAATTATTGGGCCCGACCCCTTATCTCGTAGCTCGAACTGATCGAACGGTGCCGGTGCGGTCGGGCCTGAGTTATTACAAGCAGCGTGCCCGATACCTTCTTGTGCGACAAACCTCACATCCTGAAAAGCTGTGGATTGTTACGCTGTATTCCGATTTGCACGACGGCTTGAGAGTCGGGAACCATGATAGTGCGGGGGTGCGTCGCCTCAGTCGGAAGGACCCGGCGGCCTGAGGGTAACCCGCCAATCAACAGTTTTCATCCACCACAAGCAATAGATTCGACATGAAAGGAAGAATTTTCCTCATTTTGTTCGGCCTCCCCTTCTTCGGGATCGGCGTATGGATGCTGTGGTCTATAAGCAGCGGTTTCACCGACGCCTGGCAAATGCAGAGCTGGCAGCCAACGGTGGCACGCCTTATTCAGGCCGGTTATAACTCCCACTCCGGGGATGACTCTTATACCTATGAGGCATATGCCATTTATGCCTACACCATCGGTGGGCA
>Ga0255053_10000190_pt1 | contig 32445 bp, 24 predicted proteins | sample JV7_2_22_MG_FD_188635 | JGI IMG/M metagenome (GOLD analysis project Ga0255053, IMG submission 188635) | Seawater microbial communities from Jervis Inlet, British Columbia, Canada - JV7_2_22 | ecosystem: Environmental > Aquatic > Marine > Inlet | place: Canada: British Columbia | collected... | reverse complement strand
ATTATGAAATTGATATGGTTCACGATGGACCCGCAGACCGATCTTTTGATAAAACGCCTCGATGTATTCAGCGGTCCGTTTTAGGTTTTTTGGCACATGGACACTACGATCGCCGATGGTTACCGTGAGCTCTCTGAGATGTGCTTGCAACCGTTCCGTGGTTATCTGAATATCCTTCATTAATTCCTCCGGATTTTCGGAATTTGCAGGATATATTTTAAAAACCGTTAAAAATAACACGGTCAAAATAACAAACAATGCGACCGTCCGAATTCCATAGCCAGGTTTTGCAATATTAACCATACCGTTTAAAAGTCGGGGATATAGCGGATCTTCAGCCTGCTGATAAAGGGAGGAAAATGGTGATGGTGCAACCGGCCCCATCGTTGTTGGCTGCCGTAACGGTTCCCCCCATCAGATTGACAAATTTTTTTACGAGGGCAAGGCCGATGCCGGTTCCCCGGGTGGTCTGGGTAAGACGACTATCCACACGGTAAAACTCATCAAAAACCTTCTTTAGTGCCTGGTGTGGAATGCCCGGTCCGAGGTCTGAGACATAAATTTTTACCCAATCACCGTCTCGCCCAAGCCGGATAGTGATTTCTTTTTTTGTGGCTGTCTTGCCGAATTTCATACTATTTTCAATTAGATTGATTAAAACCTGAATCATCACCTCACGATCGTATTGGAAAGGCCGAATTTTTTTTTGTCCCACCTTTAGTATAAAGCCTTCCTGTCTGAATTTTTCTTGCATCACCTCCTCAACTTCATGGATGACATCTTCAAATGTCCCTGTTTTCAAATCAATCTGTCGCTGTTTTTTTTCCAATTTTGAAAGATCCAAAACATTATTAATCAGACGGGAAAGACGGGCGCTCTCGGAATCTATTATGCGGAAATATTCCTGTTCCTTCTCGTGGTCTCGAGCGATGCCCTGTTCCAACATTTCGATATACATCCGGATGTTGGTCAATGGCGTTTTCAATTCATGGGTTACAGATGAGACAAATTGCGAACGCCTCTCGGAAAGATCCACAATCGTGCGTGCGCTTTGATATATCGTGAAAAGCCCGATCAAGAGAACTACAGCCAGAACAATCACCATGATATTCAGGGTGTTGCGACCGGCTGCCGGCGGAATCTGATCGGAAGTCAGTGTCGCGTTCAGAAATTCAAATGGTGAAGGAAAGCTCCGGCTAAGTACAAATTTTGAATCCCTGGTGCTAACACCGGCTTCTATCCTGTCGATTTCATTTCCCTGATCGATTACTCTGAGCCGAAAATTGGCAAAACCTGCCATCGGTTGAGTTACAAAATATTGTTGAGTCAAATGGCTGAGAAAAGCCCTAACCCGCAGGATAAAACCCTGCCGGTAAATTTTTTGGTTGATCATGATCCGGCGAAAAATAAAAATTTGGTCGGTGCTGATGAAAACCGATTGCAACGGAGCGACTTCCACTTGAAAGCCCTCGGTCTCCATCCCATCTGAAGCGGGCGCAGGCTGCAGATAGCCTTCAGATTCCGCCGGATATGACTTCCTTAACCCGGGATCTTTACCCGTTTTTGATTCGATAACCACCCGATCTCCGGTAATCAACCCACCGCTGCTCCGGGTTTTTGCCACGGCTGTCGGTTCGGAACTATTTGTCGTTTCTCGTTGTTCTCGTTTCGCTATATTTAAAGCCTGCGTCGGTGTTATTTTTTCGACTCTTTTTTCTTTCTGACCGAGATAGGTTTTGGGCTGCCGGGAGCGAGATAGATCGAGATATTTTTCCGCAAACCCGGTTTGCCGTTTTTCATCGGTGTCAGCGACAACCTTTGCCGGTTGAGTCATTATTCTGTCAGTCCTGGTAACGCGTTTGCGGTTAAATATGCTGTTTGCGTGTTTTAATTTGGCGACTAGGCTTTTGTCCTCCAGCGGGATCGGTTTATCACCTACCACTATAGGCGTTTGGAACGATCCGTCAGGATTGTTCTGAAAATATCCAAGGATATACTCATCACGCGGTAACCGGGACAATGGCGAACGGCTTTTACCGGTTGAGTCTTGAAATTGATTAGACGGGAAAATATGATAATTGTACTCGTCAATCGCTCGCCCTTCCTCTAGTTTGACAATCGATGTAAGCGCCTGTTCAATTTCGTCAAAAAAGGTATCGGCGAAATAGCTCATTTTCGCCACCTCTTCCTGTTCCAGACCCTGATAGGTCCGCCAAACAAAATAAGCAAGTGGAATGGAGAGTGTCACCCAAAATATGAGAATCAGTAATTTTAGTCTTTTCATTCCTCGAGTTCCAACCGATAACCTTCGCCCCGAATTGTGGTGATAATAGGAGTATCTCCTATTAGCAGGGAGATTTTTTTTCGGAGTTTAAGCATGTGAATATCCACCGTTCGCGTTTCAATTTTAGCATCTGCATAATGCCACACCCTGATGAGCAGCTCTTTTTTCGAAACAATCCGATCCTGGTGGCGAAAGAGATAATCGATTATATCCATTTCTCTACGGGTTAGTTCGATGACTCGATCCTGAAATGCCGCTTTCAGGTTTTTCCCATCAAATAAAATATCGCGAAGGCGAATCTCAATATCATTTAAACTTTTTCCCGTTCGCCGCAATACCGCTTCTATACGCACCATAACTTCCCTAAGTGAAAATGGCTTGCTGATATAATCATCCGCACCGGCCTTAAAGCCTGTTATTATATTATCTTCAGAACCCTTGGCAGTAATCAGGATAATTCCCTGGTTGGGCTTTTTGATGCGAATTGCCTTACATATCGAAAAACCATCGAGGGTTGGAAGCATGACGTCCAAGAGAATCAAATCGTATTGTTCTTCAAGGCCGGCTTTCAGGCCCTGGCCGCCGTCTTCCAAGCCTTTAACCTCGTAACCGTTGAACACCAGCACATCGAGCAGGCCTCTCAACAGGGCCGCGTCATCTTCAACCACAAGAATACGTGCCTTGGTTTGCTTCATTACCTTCTTCTCCTTCGGTTCCATTAATTCCATGAAGAGTCGTCCCACATGACATTATAACAGATATTTTAATTTTCAAAGTAAAACTTATGTAAAATATTTTTGTCAATTTTTTACACTTCTTTGAATTGCGTTTCTGTAAGCTTGAATTAGTATGAAGGCATGAGGAGAAAATTCTATCATTCTTTTAACCGATCAACAGAGAAGGAGTGCATCATGAAGAAAAAACGTTTTAACCTATTTATTTTTCTCGTCTCTTTAATCGCTATCACCAGTGCAGCCATGGCTTACTCGTCCAATAGAGGGAAACCATTTCTACCGGGTTGGATGTCAACGCCAAGCAATCCCCCCAGCCTCAAATCCGGGCCAATGAAGATTTCCGGACAACTGATCCAGAACAAAATCCTTCAGGGATCAGCGGGTACGGTAAACATTGCACTTACCCTGAAAGCCGATGACATCATCGATTCCAAAAAAGCAAACTTCCGCAATGTCGATATGGTGATCGTATTGGATCGCAGCGGTTCAATGAAGGGTCGCAAGATCAAAAATGCCCGGGCAGCGGTATTAAACCTTCTATCAGCCTTATCTTCAAAAGACCGTTTTGCGCTGATCACATATTCAGATGGTGTAAGCCAGGTCTCAAATTTGCGCAATGTATCAGATGTCAACCGCAAACAACTGGAGGCGCTCATCCATGGCGTGAGGGCGGGTGGCGGGACCAATCTTGGCGCCGGACTCCAGACAGGCATCAACGTGCTTTTATCCGCCAATCAAAATGGAAACAGCGGAAAAATCATCCTCATTTCCGACGGTCTTGCCAACAAAGGCATTACCAGCCCCCAAGTCCTGGGCAATATTGCTGGGATTGCGGTGGAAAAAGAGTTCGCTGTGAGTACCGTAGGCGTAGGAATCGATTTTAATGAGCTATTGATGACCAAAATCGCTGATAAGGGTGTCGGGAATTATTACTATTTGGAAAATCCCGAAGCTTTTGCAGAAGTATTTCAAAAAGAGGTCTTCTACACCCAAACCACCTCAATCAATGGCATTTCGGTTCATTTATTTTTGCCGAACGGCATATCCCTGATAAACGCCGCCGGTTATCCGATTACAGTTCAAAACAGTCACGCAGTTTTTCACCCGGGTGATCTTCGATCCAATCAAACCCGCAAACTGTTTCTCACGCTGAAAGTACCGAGTGAAAGGGTTGGAGAATTTACAATCGGACGGATCAAGGTTCGGTATCTGTATAACGGCGCGCCCTTTGAAGCAAGCCTTGAAGAAGCATTCAAGATTGCCTGTGTAAAAGATCAAAGGAAAGTTTTATCTTCCATTGATAAATCAGCCTGGACGCAAAAAGTTATCCAGGAAGACTACAACAGACTAAAACAGGAAGTAGCCGGTGACATCAAAGCCGGAAAAAAAGGTAACGCGCTCCGCCGGATAACAAACTACTACAAGGAAAAAGCCTCGATAAATAAAACGGTGGCTTCGGAAGAAGTCAACAAAAACCTGGATCGAGATCTTAAAGAATTAAGGCAGGTTGTAAAAGATACTTTCCAGGGTGCTCCGTCAGTCGTGTTGCAGAAGCAAAAATCAAATTCCAAGGCCCTTCAATATGAAGGATACAGCGGTCGGCGACAAAAATGATGGGTACTTATTTCACTCAACATGGAGGCAACCATGGCAATTTTAACAAGATTGATAAAATTATTTAAGGCGGATATTCATGGTGTTATGGATCAACTAGAAGACCAAGGTCTTCTGCTCAAACAACACCTCAGGGATATGGAGGAATCGCTGGGTCAGAAAGAAGCAAGGCTCAAAAAGATGTTGCTTTCCCGCGATCTGGCACAGCAAGACCATGATAAATCAAAAAAAGAAACTGAAAACCTGGAGCGGGATCTGGAAGTTGCGATTAAAAAGGAAAGGGATGATATTGCGCGGATGCTCATAAAAAAACTTAAACCGCTAGCCAAAATACAGGAAGAACGTCGACATCACATCGACATCCTGGATCAGGAGATTTCACATTTCAACCATGCTCTGGAACAGCAGCATCTTCAATATGAACAGCTCCAACAAAAGGCCCATACCTATTTCCACAGGAAGGGGCAAAACGGATTGGAACAGACGTTTACCACCATGGGGTCAAATAGAATCTGTCAGGAACTCAGCGAAGAAGAAATAGAACTGGAACTCCTCCAGAGAAAGGAAATGCTGAAAGGAGGCGCCGTGTCATGAAAACCATACAAAACCCCGTGCGAGCGACGATTTTCTTTGGACTTATCTGTGGGCTTACCTTCATTCCTTTGAGTCTTTATTCGGGCTATTTTATCCCATGGCCCAAAGCTTATTGGATGATCCTATGCCTATACGTTGCGGCCTACGGATTTTTTCTGACCCGCTTGAGCCAAAAATCGCCATTGCGAATTTTTCCGTCCCTTCTGCTTCTCTTTCCGGCTGTTTTTTTAGCCAGCTCCACTGCAATATTTTTACTCATAGCACTCGGAATTTTCAGCTGGATCCGCAGCGGCATCTGTTTTCAACCCCTGCAAGTGAAAAGGCTTTTTCCGGAAATCATTTTGAGTCTTGGCGGCGGCGCCCTTGTAGCCGGTCTAACACCTGTTTCGGCGGTTACGTGGGCATTGGGTATCTGGTTGTTTTTTCTGGTACAGGCGCTCTATTTTGTGTGGTTTGAAAAAACTGGAGATAAAATGGCGAAAGTTAAAATCGATCTGTTTGAAAAGGCAAGGATGGGAGCGGAAAAGATTTTATCAAACCCGTGACAGACTCATAGTGAAATCAGATTTCGCCTATAAAAGGGAATGTGGGTTTAGCGTAATCAATGTTTAAAATTTCGAAACCCGTGTGAAACCCAGTTTATGATCCACCCGAATGCGACCGGGCCAAAGCCGATATAAAGAAACAGAAGCATATTTTTCTGCCATGGTTGAATCACAGCCGCCATCAATAGCGGCCAGAAAACAGAGGTTGCGATTGCCAACCGCATTTTCCCGGATAGTGCAAAAACTTGCTCAAGTTGTTTTTTTTCCTTCCCTCTGGATATGACCCGTGGAAGAAAAAAAATGGCCATAATAATGACTATTAGTATTAAAATTTCCTGAATTCCCGACACAGTACATCTCCAATCAGGGCCTGACTATCATATAATTTTGGTCCGGGCAACTTCCTACTCAAGTTTCACACCTGATATTTTGAGAAAAGTCGCATCAGGCATGGGGCACTGTGCCCCATTAGAGGTGCGAAACTTGAATTCCTAATTCTACTTTCACAATTCGATCTCTTTATCTATTGTTTTATCATCTCTTTTGATCTGGATTTTAAGAGTTGTCCCTGTTTTGCTGTAAAACAGTGCAAGCTTCAAATCCGCCAGCGAGATGATTGGTTTTCCAGCAAATTGTTTAATGATGTCTCCTTTCTGTAACCCGGCATTTTTTGCAGGGCTTTTATCAACCGCACTCATAATCACCAGAGTTTGATCTTTTTCTTCAACAATCAAGCCCAATTGTAGTGATTTCTTGCCTTTCAACTCGGTGGTTAACAGGACAAAATCAGCAATACCATCTTCAATTTCATCATCCTGCACAACGACCGTAAACGGTTCGTGATTTCGCCGATACAGACGTTCCGGAATGCCATATTTATGCCTGACATGACCGTTGCCCGCCAATACCACCAATTTTCGACCGGGGTTTTTTGCCAAAAACTGATCGGCAGCTTCCGCCATCCCTTCATCCCACAACAATTGAGCTTGATAAAAGTAACTAAATTCCTTTAACTCCTTTTGTTCCCCATGAAAAGTGAACACTTCATCTAAATCACGTCGGTATTGTTCATTTGAAAAATCCATTGCAGCAGGTAACTGTTTCTTTTTTTCATCAGCCAGGCCATCGATGCCTTGACGAGCGACCTGACGGGTAATATCTCCCTCGATATTCAGCGCGATAAGCGGAATGTCTTGTTGTTTGAGATAATCAATAATTGGCTTATAAAGGTTATAATCATAACGCCATCTGGAGAAATATTCAGACCGCTCTAAAAAGGAGTTCTCATCGATCTGTCCGGTCAGATAGTCATCCAATGCCGGCTGAAAAGGTGTCTGGAACATTTCCATACCTACAGCCAGTTTATATCCAGCTACATGCATCTTTTTGATAACCTGCAGTTGATTGATATGATGAGCGAATTTGTCATGTTTTTCCCCTATGTAAATAATGCGACTGGCGAAAAGCTTGGGCATAATATCGTCAACTGTCGTCAGCATATCAGGTCTCAGGACCCTTGTGGAGGAGCGGGACAATACCAAGATGCCATTTTCTGTTTCAGCAATCGCTTTATGCGTGTTTTGGCCATTTTTAAAGACCAGTTCGCTATATTTTCCGTAATGCGATATTTTTCGCTGAACTGCTTTTGCTTCCGCTTTGTTTTTGGCATGCAACAGCACAATGCGCTCCTTTGCATTATAAGGATTCTTATAGACTTTTATACGTACACCTTCTTTAGGGATAGCCTGCTTACCAAACAGCATATTGACAATGGTCTTGTCATACCCGGCAATCAGGAATGAATTTTTTTTCATTTGGGTGAAGGTAATTTTATCCGGATTGACATAGGCGATATTTTTCACTCCCAATGCATCAATCAACGGTTTGTACCGGGCCCGCTCCCTTGCTGTTGCAACCACGGTCAGCTTATCTCTGCCCATGATACCGGCCAGACCCGGAGGGATTTCTTCAGGGGTTAACTGCCGCATCAGTGCATAGTTTTCATCGATGACAACTTTATTCACAGGTTCATCAAGCTGAAGACTGATCTTTTCTTTGGTATTTTTCACCTCAACAAAACGCTGATTTTTTCCATTGTCCGAATACAAGGTGATCGGGATACGGAGTCGATATACCACATCATGCTGCACCAGAGTAAAGTTCAGTTTGAGCTTTCCCTGCTCTACCTGCAATTCTGCACCTTCCACGCCAATTTGCGGAATATCTTTGCGGCTGAGCCATTGCCCGAAATACGCATATAGTTTTTCCCCCGTCACCTTCTCAAAGGAACGCTGAATATCATGCCAGGAGGCAGTACGAAACCTGTTCCGGCGGATAAACTCCCTCAAGGCCGCAAAAAACGATTTGTCTCCGTAACGTTTTCGCAGGTTATGAAACAACATGGCTGCTTTACCATAGCCGATGGCCTTTTGGGCTTTATTTTGCCGGCTGAAAAAATTGCTTATCGACATGGAATTGTTCGTATTTACATAAGCATTGTAATCGACCATGATCTGCTTGCGGTAGACCCTGCCGCTGCCCTCCAGGGTAGCATAATGATGATCGGCCAGATAGGTGGTTATTCCTTCCGCCCAATTCCCATGAATGGTGTCAATATAAACAGAATTACCAAACCATTGGTGCAGAATTTCATGCCCCAAAGAGGTGTTGACGATAAACGGCAGACGCACCACCCGTTTACCGAGCAGGGTGTAAGTCGGCATGGAATTCCCGGTGGAAAAAATATTTTCGACAATGGCAAAACGCCGGTAGGGATAGGGTGTGAGCATGGTTTCGTACATGGCGAGATATTTTTTGGTATGGGCGATATACGAATCTGCAAGATGCTCATCTTCTTTAAAAAAATAGGCTTCAATCGCAATATTGTTATAATGGTCTTTTTTCAAAACATAACGGGTCGAAGCTGCCAGATGCAAAGCATCCAGGGGATGGCGGAAATGAAAATTAAACGTTTTTCCCGCGTCATGTTGTTCGATTGTCACCGTTTCTGCTTCTGAGGTGGCAATAAAGTTGTTCGGCAGGGTCACGGAAAGTGCATACTCAACCAGAATTTCCGGTTGGGGATACCATTTTTCGGCCAAGAAGACATGATCTTTGTTGATAAAATTGGTCTCTTTATCGGTAAAAAGCGCTTCATAGCTGATACGCATTTCTTTGCCACCTGACAACAGCAAATCGATGTTTTCATCGGCGGTAGGGATGACGGCGTTGCCATCCACTTTCAATCCACTCAAATTCCGAATGGATAACCTGATTTTTTTATCAGCATCCGCCTTTAGGCGGGCAATACCTGTGATTTTCCGTTTGGAGGTATTTATCTGCACATCGAGTGCATAATGCAGATTCGCACTCCATGCGGTTATCGGCATTAAAACGAGTAAGACCATGATCAGTTTTTTCATCATAGGTATACCGCCTTTTCCTATTAAAAATTGTAAAAAAAATATTGTGGGTGATGCTTTAGACAAAAGACGCGGAATTGAAATAATTCAGCGCCTTTTATCTCGCCATATTACTTGGGTTTGGTGAAATCTTCAGTTATTTTATAAAGCAAAAACTAGCAGGTTGAGTGAAACAGCCCACCAACCCTTCTTTCCTCGTCGACGAACAAGTTGTAGAGGGCGACCGCCTAAATCGACCCTTTTCGGTATAGATATGCTTTTTTGCGGATGATATCAAGTCTGATTTTTCCATTTAACATTTAACCCATTCTCTTCTTCAAAAAGTAGTGACTTCAGAGTATTGATGTATTATATTTCGGTTTAAACGATAGGCACAGGTGACATTTGCGAACAATGAAAGGAGATGTAACCGCAGTGATGAAAAATGAAGACATGAGTCTATTTGAAAAGATGGCGGATGCCACTGTTAGGGGAGATGAAAAAGAGTGTGTATCTTTAGCTCAAAAGACAATTAAAATGGGAGCAGATCCCTTTGAGGCGATTCAGAAAGGTTTTGCCCGGGGGATGCGCATCGTTGGAGACAAGTTCGCCAAGCTAGAATGTTTCCTGCCCGAGGTGTTGCTTTCTGCGGATGCGATGGATGCCGCTGTGGAGGTGCTCAAGCCTCATTTGATGCAGCGAACCGACGGTGGATTTTTCGGCCGCGTTGTTATCGGTACAATCCATGGGGATGTTCACGATTTGGGTAAAAATATCGTCAAGGTGATGCTGGGGGCATCCGGTTTCACCATCTACGACCTAGGTAACGATGTATCTGTTCACCAGTTTATCGAAAAAGCAGACGAAGTAGGGGCCGACATTATCGCGGCATCTGCGTTGATGACGACAACAATGGCACACATGCCGGACATTGATCGAATGCTTAAGGAACTCGGCACCCGCGACAAATATCTGGTTATGCTTGGCGGTGCACCGGTGATTGCTGAATGGGCCAGAGAAATCGGAGCAGATGGCTATGGCGAGGATGCAGCCGAAGCGGTTGAAAACGCCAAGAAATTGATGCGGAAAAAACGGGGAGGTGACGTGTCATGATCGGATTTTGGGATATCCTCGACCGTAGCGAAAACAGCCCTCTGGTAAAAGAAAAGCAATTCGATCAACAATTGGGTAGAGTCGCTAAGCAGATGGTGGAGATATACGAAATTAAATATGATCCAAAACAGGTTGTTCCGGCCGACGATAGTCTGGCAGATCGTGTTTACCAGGCTGGCCTTGATCTCTTTCTTAAAACAGGTGTCTTCTGCCGTGATACCGGCCGTGTGATGAAGTTCACGCGCGAAGAAGTGGAGTGGGCGCTAAGGTATGCCCCAACTACGGTTACCTATGGGCAGGGTCGTGATGCAGCGATAATGTCCTACCGATCAGTCGAGGACACGAAACCTCCCTTTTGCCTGATGACTCCGGTCGGCACGCCGGTAGCCGAGGAACGCTTTGTGCCGATGGTGCAAAGTTATGTTCAGGAACCCCTGGCCCAGACTTTCTCGAGTGCTTTCAGCCAAACTGTCCATGGTCGTCCCATTAAATCAGGAACACCCCAGGAGGTAGAGGCGGCGATCTGGAACGTAATCAAACTGCGCGAAGCCGCCCGGGCAGCCGGCCGTCCCCACATCGGAATTCACAACCTCATTTCGAATGCAGAGCGGACGGATGCGATGCTGGCTGCCATGCAGGCCGAATTCGGTGCGCAGCCAAATGACGGGTTGTGCATCGCTGCCATTGCCGAATTAAAAATCGACTATGAACGGTTAAAGAAGGTTGTCTTCCTGCGGCACAGCGGACACAACAAATATGGACTATACGGGCCGCTAATGGGCGGATATTCCGGTGGACCGGAAGCAACGGCAATCGTTCACGTGGCCCATCATTTTCTAGGGCTTCTGGTTTTTGAGGTACAGTGGCACTGCGGGTTCCCGCTCCATATTCATTACGGATGCAATACGACTCGAGAACTGCTGTGGCTGATCAGCATTACCGCCCAGGCCCTGAGCCGCAATACCCATCTCTTGATTACAACCAACACCTTTGCTGCAGCCGGACCTTGCACCGAAATGGTGGCCTACGAAATCATAGGCAACGCCCTGACTGCCACGGTATCCGGGGCGGATATCGATTTAGCTGCGGTGGCACGCAACCGGCATCCCGAGCGCGCCAGCGGCATGGAGGCCCGAATGGGAGCCGAGGCGGGGCACCTGGCAGCCCGGCAGAGAATTACACGAAAGCAAGCCAATGAAATGGTCAAACAAATTTTGATTCAATATGAGCACAAATTCGGTGACCCTCCCCTCGGTAAGCGTTTCGATGAATGCTACGATCTGGATACAATTCAACCGACCCAGGAGTATATAGATCTATACGAGGGGATTAAGAAAAAATTGACCGGGTTCGGGCTGGATTACTCACTCTTGTTATAGGCCGCCTCACAGGCTTTTATAAATAGAATACGTTGTCGAATCCGACGATCTAGACAAGGTTCCAATTATACGAGTCTGCATACATAATTATTTTGTATCCCGAATTTCTTTCCTCGACGATGCTTTGGGAGCAGTTATGTATGGCAGGTGTATTCCAGAAGTCCTTTAAAGGGCGATTTTCAATAAAAACCAACAGTGATCGGATGAACATGCCATGGCTTACCAGAATAATTTTCTTGTCCCTGTTGGCTTCTACAATAGTTTCCAATGATTGTACCGCCCGGCTTTGTAGCTGATGAAATGTTTCTCCTCCGTTCAGTTCAAATTTTGATGGATCATTGAAAAAATATTTAAATTGATCCGGATATTCAGTTTCAACATCCGAATAACGCATGCCCTCCCATACTCCCAAATTAATTTCTTTTAGAGAATCAAGCTTATGTATTTCTTTCAGGCTTCCGTTCAATATCAACTCGGCCGTCTCGTAAGCCCTTGTGCTGCTGCTGGAGTAGGCAACATCAAACCGGATGTGACCCAGTTTTTTTCCCAGATTAATAGCTTGTTTGCGTCCTGTATCGGTTAAAACCGAATCAGTGTGGCCCTGTACCCGTCGAGAAACATTCCACTCTGTTTGGCCATGGCGGATAAGGTGTATTTTGGTCACGGGAAAGGCGCTCTCTGTTTGGGTTTTATCCACCGTGAATCAGGGTTAAGCCTTCTATCAACCGGTCCACATCGTCTTCCGTGTTGTAGTGGACCAGGCTGATTCGTACAACCCCCTCTTCCGGATCTTTCACACCCAACGCCTCAACGCACCGCATGGCATAAAAGTGACCGTTTCGCGCAGCGATTTTCATGTCAGCCAATTTTTTCACTGTCTCCCCGGATTTTTGATTTTTGGGAACAAAAGAGATGGTCGAAGCCCGCTTCCCTACTTCGGCATGGGGTTGGCCGATAACCCTTGTGCCGGAAAATGCCTGCAGGGTTTTGAGCAATCGATTGGATAGATAGGTCTCATGCTCGGCAAACAGGTCGAAAACCCTTGCTGCACGTTGATGCCGATTTCCACACGGCTCGTCGAAGTGGTGGGTATAGAGGGTGTCATAGTACTCCCCGATGCCAGCGAGCGCTGCAATTTCAGCATGAAGCGGTCCTGTCGGATTGAGGCGATAGTGGGGTTGGTCGACGTTAAAATAATGTCCCTGGGGTTTGATCTCAGATAGAATTTCCTTTTTTCCCCACATTACACCGACATGGGTACCAAATGTCTTGTATGTGCTGAAAAGGTATAGATCGATACCGAGTTGGTTGACATCGACAAGCTGATGCGGCGCAAATGACACTCCGTCACCGATCGCCAGCGCACCCGCATCATGGGCGACATTCGCGATTGCACTGACATCGTTCATGGTGCCGACTATGTTTGAACAAAGTGAAAAACAGACCAATCGTGTGCGATCTGTTATCAGGGTTTTAAGGTCTTCAAGGTTCAGTTCTCCGGTTTCAGGGTCGATCCGCCATTTTTTAATCACCACATCGAATTCGCTCAACCGCTCCCAACACCCGATATTGGCCTCATGGTCCTGATTGGTTACGATGATTTCATCACCTGCCTGAAGGGTCGGCCGTATCGCCTGGGCCAGAACGTAAAAATTGAGGGTTGTCGACGGGCCGAGGGTCAGCTCGTCCTCATCCACGTTCAGCAGTTCCGCGATACATCGGTAACCGTCATCCATCGCCTCCCCAGCGGCGATCGATGACGGAAATGAACCGTAGGGCTGAACCTTGGTAAACTGAAAAAAATGAGACAGCTTGTCAATAACCTGTCTCGGGACATAGGAGCCGCCAGCGTTTTCGAAGAAGGCCCACTGGGCGGTTTCAGGGTTTTGGAAAACAGGATACTGACTACGAACAAACTCAACATTGAGTGGCATCGATTTATCCTTTTTATCATGGGAATGGAGTTTTGATTTTGATTCCATTGCATCCTCCCGCAGTTAAGGTGGTCTGGATATGACATGAAAAACTGGAGACCCCCTTTTATCATGGCGATAGAAAACCACAATATAATTTTTTATTAACATCGATTTCAAACCACCTTTTGAACAATTTTTTCTTTTATTGGAAAAACATTTCAGCGGCGAACGGGAATTAGATTAAAAAATAGAGAGGGTTGTATTGCAGGGTTATAATCGATATAGACTATGACTCATTCCAAAACCGATATTGAACAATATTTTACCGCTGTGTTTGAAATAGCTTCCAACCCCGGTCATTGAAAAAGTGTGAAGAAAAGAGAAGAGTCGCAGTATGAAGGAAATCATTAAGGAAGGGTTGATTGAGATCGTCGGTAAAGAGAATTATACGGATCAAATAATTGATTTGGTTTCCTACTCATATGACGCTTCGGAATATCGAAGCCGACCCGAGTGTGCGGTTTGGGCTGAATCGACCGACCAAGTATCGAGGATTCTTGGGCTGGCCGATCAAAATAGAACCCCGATCGTCCCCAGGGGAGCCGGTACCGGTCTCGCAGGTCTTTCGGTTCCGGTTAAAGGAGGGATATTGCTCGATTTGTCCCGGATGAATCAGATCATTCGCGTCAGCATACCCGACCGTCTGGTTGTGGTCCAGCCCGGCGTGGTATACGCAGATCTCCAGGAGGCCCTGGCGTCTGACAACTTTTTTTATCCACCTGATCCGGCCAGTGGTAAGGTCTGCACCCTGGGCGGAAATGTGGCCACCAATGCCGGCGGATTGAGAGGTGCCAAGTACGGCGTCACGCGGGATTATGTCCTGGCTTTGGAAGTGGTTTTGGCAGATGGTGAGGTAATGCGCATCGGATCACAAACAATGAAATGTTCATCCGGGTATGATCTAACACGACTTTTTGTCGGCTCCGAAGGAACGCTGGGTGTGGTGACGGAAATCACGTTGAAGATATCTCCGAAGCCGACAGAGTCGGCCACGGCTGTAGCCGCTTTCGACCGCCTGGAAGACGCCGGTGAAGCGGTCACTCTGATCATGCAATCCGGTGTTACCCCGAGTGTGTTAGAGCTGATCGACGCCAATACCATTTCGGTGGTCCGAAAACACACCGATCTTCAACTGCCTGAGGTGGAGGCGATGATCCTGGCGGAAACCGACGGCAATACACAGGTGGATGTTAAATACCAGATGGAGGAGTTGATCGCCATGTTCAACAGGTGTAACGCCCGTAATATAGAAACCGCCTATTCGGCTGCCGACGCCGAACGCCTGTGGTTGGCTCGAAAATCCCTGGGCGGCCTGGTGGGAAGTGTGTCAAAGAACCTGGCATCCGAAGATGTGACGGTGCCGATGGGCCGCATTGCCGAGTTCCTCCGCAAGGTAGAGGCGATATCAAAAAAACACAATCTGCTCATCCTCAACTTCGGCCATGCGGGGGACGGAAATTTCCACCCGATTGTACTATACGATCGGTCCGATCCAGACCAGGTGAACCGGCTGGATCTGGTTTTGCTGGAACTGCATGAGCTGGCCTGCAAACTCGGCGGTACACTGACCGGCGAGCATGGCATCGGTATTACAAAGGCCAGGTTTATGACCCTGGAACATGACTCGGCGGCAATGCGGGTGATGCGCGCTTTAAAGAAAACCCTCGACCCCAATAACATTCTCAATCCGGGAAAAATGGATTTGGATAAATAGGTGACGTAAATTTAATGAAAACGACTGAAATAGGTAATATGCCGAATAATTACGGGTGGGGATGAATCTGTTAAATTCTATTACACAGTTCTTTGAAATTACAATAATGGCAGACTACCGATTGTGGAATCATGGGAAATGATGCTTTGTCTTTCGGAATATTTTCCTGGACATCGCTGCATAAGGCATTCATTTCCTCTGTTTCAACATGGATGCGTGCATTGAACGATTTTAGATCATTGGTAGAGGGAGACAGGTTTACTTCTTCGTAGGATGGCCTGAGATAGGCAATGGCGGCGTTGATGTCCGGCGCAGATGCCTTCAAGTGGTGGGCCGCCCAGGTGCAATACCCAAACAGCTGTTTTTTGTGCTTCTCCTTGTTCCTTTTTCCGGTTTTCCAGTCCAAAATTACAATCTTTTCATCTATAACAAACAGGAAATCGACCTTACAATATACTTTCAAGCCGTTAATTCGCGCCTCTCCGTATCCGAGAGGCTCAATAAGCCAGTCATGTTTATCGGCAATGGCCTGATCTTTTATCCACTCAAATCGGCTACTGCCCAAAAAGGCCTTCAAGCATTCATTGATACCCGAGAGGATATCCGCCGGCCCCACCGAGGCTATTTCTTTGTAGTAAACTTCGAAGAAAGTTTTGCTTCTGCAGTTCGTTTCCGCCATTTCCTCAACAAAGGCATCGAATCGTTGCGGATCGATCCTGCTACGTGATTTTAGAAGTCGTTTGAGGACCGCCGAAATTGTATCGTGCACAATGTTTCCGATTTCAAGGGGAATTGAGGTCAGTTTCTTAAGCGTATTAATTTTTGCTCTTTTGAATTTCGGATCATACTTGGCGTAATACTGGTAATAATATTGCCGCTTACAGGTGGTGAACATATCGTAGCGGGTGATAGACCATCCCAGAATCGGTGTAAAGTCAAACTTCTCAATCTTTACCATGATGTGCTCTCCCCGGTGTCAAACAATGTGATTAAATGGCGTTTAGACTCCATTAATTGATAGGCTTAATTTTAAAATAATGAGCTCTATTATGCAACTGGATTTGAAGATCCCTGGGTTTCGAACATAATTCTCTTAGCTTTTCTGGCGCTCAGTTTTTCATAGATCGATATGACCTTTTCATACTGTTTCAATGTTTTTCTCAAATCTTCTTTTATCATTTTCCTCAGCTTTTCCGGCTTTATCACGTATGCTTCCGGGCCTAAGCCCATGACCCATTGCTTGATCTCTTCCAAACCAGCCACCTCAAAAGTTATTTCAAGTGATTTGTCCGGCATTTTGCGGGTACTTTGATTCTCGTGCCAAATCTTTTCGCTGACATATCTTGCCCATGCTGGAGAGATCCGGACCTTTACGGTATAAAGGTCGTCATGCATCACCTTGAAGCTGTATTGCATGTATTCGTCAAGATTAAAATCAGATGGTATTTGAAATTTTTCATCTGTCAGCTTCATCAGTTTGATGCGATCTAAGACAAACGTTCTGATTTCATTTCGCAGATGGCAAAAGCCGATGATGTAAATGGACCCCTCAAAAAACCAGATCCTGTAGGGGTCGATTTTGCGCAGGGTTTCCCGCTTTCTTTGAAGCGGCAGATAAAGCATTTCGATACAGCGGCACTCCATGGCGGCCTGGTTGGCCGTATTGATGATCTTCCTGAATCGAGAATAATCTTTATACGGTTTTTTACCCATGTGGAAAGTTGACTGAATCCGATTCAAGTAGGTCAGGGTCTGGGCCGGCAGTTTGGTACGGGCCTTATTCAAAACGGATTCTAAAGATTCAAAAAAGACCGTGCCTTTGAACACCTGAAACAGGTCCTTACTGAGGTGGAGCGACATCAGCTCGGTAAAGGTAAACAGCTTTGGCACTGCGAATTGATGATTATCGACAAACCTCCACTGTCGGCCGTTTTTCCCTTTTTCAGCGTATAAAGGGAACCCGGCCAGCTGAAGATCATATAAATCCCGGTAAGCGGTTCGAAGTGAAATAGACCCGGCCTCGGCGATCTCGGCTGCCGTCAGGCCGTTTCGGCTGGCCTCGATCTGTTTGAGGATACGCCACTGTCTGGATAATTGATCGCCTCTCATAAATCCCCCTTTATTTAAGTTAAGTAATCCGAATTTATCATATCATACCACATCCCATTGTCAGATGGGGACAAAACGAAATAAAAAAAACAAAATTTTATCTCTTTTTTTCTTAAACATGATATCAGTATTCGAAATAAAGCTCTGGACTCAGCGGAGGTATCGATCACTCTATGCTAAAAACAGTCTAAATACCGACCCACACACCCCGACTCAAATTGAAGTTGGGCCGGCACATGAGTATGCGTTTCTCTGTAAAATACCCGGGCAGACCGGATACCCGTCCCGCAAGGTGTTCGGGGGACGGGCATCCAGGAAACTGCTTACCATTTCATCCCGAGATCTACCTGAAGCAGGGTTTCTTTTTTATCTGTATTAGGCCCTTCGATCGGTCTTACATCCCAGTAATAGTCAAGACCGAAATCGACATTCTTTGCCAAACCGAACTTGAATTCGGCCTCGTGTCCTTTTGTGTTTGTTTGACCGAAATAGAAATCTGCGTCAGGTAAAAAGTCGGGTACTGCATCCCGTTCCAGCCTGCGGTAATTGTATTTAATCTGCCATTGGGCGAATTTTTTGACTTTACTATGCCCGAACTTGAAACCCGCGAGATAGCCTACGTCGTCACCATTGGCCTCGGAATCTATATACTGACCAAAGGCCGCCACCATCGGAACAAAACTATTGTTTAACTTTATCCCAAACTCGCCGTCAAGGTTCCAAGCATCATAGTCTTGGGTGAGGTTGCCATCATCGTCGGTGCTGTTGGATTTGGACGACCAGTTAAAAGAATTACCTGTCAAGCTTTGATAACCGTAGTATGCCACCGCTCCTTTGACATACATGCCGGAGGAAAGATCGGCCTTGACACCACCTTGGAGCACCCACATATAGGGATCACTTTCATCGGCCTTGAACTCGGCCAATGTAAACCATGCGGGCAGGACAAAAAACGTTGTTGAGTCCGTTTTGCGGGTGAACGCCGCAGTGATTCCCTCAGGTCTGATATCACTGTCCCATATGAGGTCTTTCGACCCCCAGATGGGGTTCTTGAACTTACCACCAACCGTACTGAGAAACTTCCACGGATCATATTGGACATATGCATAGTCCAGCCTGACATCCGGCGTATCGAAGCTGTTATGAAGGGTCTGATTGGTGCTCCGAGGATTTTCCCCGTCAGATGCAAGCCCAAAGCCCACTTTCCACCTATCTGTAACCTTGGCAGTCGCACCCAGACGCCAACGAATTCTCAATCGATCACGGTCCGCTGTATTATCTAGTTCCAGAGTTTCATAGCGAAGACGGAAATCCCCCTTTAATTTGATTTTCTGCACCCATTTGGGCATATCGACGGATGCCGTTTTTGCCTCTTTTTGGTCCTTCTTTTTTGGAGTATCGGATTCTGTCTGCTCCACAGTACTCTTAAGCTTTACCGCTTCGGACTGCATCTCTTTGAGAAGTGCCCGCCCCTCAGCCTCTGTTAAAACCCCTTTTTCCACCAGTTTGTTAATCAGGATGTTAACCTCGCCCGCCCGGACCTGGGGCGCGCCCGCAAACGAAAACAAGAAAATGGCGGTGATCAATAGGGGTAACCATATAATTTTGTTCATTTTTTTACCCTCCTTTTGTAAATGTCATTGTATTTTTGTGTAACAAAGTTGGCGTTTTGCACCGGAATTTGGCGAAAACAACAAACAAATCCTTTAAAATTCAGGCGGTTATATGTGAGAGCTGATAACTGAAGAGTTGAACATTACGCAAGGGATCTGACCATATTTTAATCCGTCAGATGAACAATTGAAGACTTCTCCTGGAACCGAAACGATATCTATCTGGTGAAGATTTAAGGGATCAAAAAATGACCATAATCTTTAAAATCAAGGGATGTTATCATAGCCTCTAACCAAAACTTCCCTCGGTTTGACCCCGTCTGAAGGTCCCACAACCCCTTCTTTCTCCATCATCTCGATAATACGGGCCGCTCTATTGTATCCGACACGTAAATGACGCTGGATCATCGATATGGACGCTTGCCGTGTCTTGGTGACCAACGCAATCGCATCATCATAACGCTCGTCGTGCTCCTCATCCTCGGATTTTATCTTTTCATCCGGGGGCAACTTGGTGATGTCCCTGTCGTACTCCGGTGGTTTTTGGCCTTTTAAAAATTCCGATATCCTCGCCAGCTCCACCTCTGATATGTATGCGCCATGAATTCGCTGGAGTTTAGCGGTCCCTGGAGGAAGAAAAAGCATGTCTCCGCTCCCCAGAAGGTTTTCTGCTCCATTGGCATCAATGATTGTCCTTGAATCGGTCTTTGATGAGACCTGAAAGCTTAGGCGGGTAGGAAAATTTGCTTTGATAACACCGGTGAGTACATCCACTGAAGGCCTCTGTGTCGCAATGATTAAATGGATGCCGGCAGCTCTCGCCATTTGGGCAAGACGCGTCAGGGCAAACTCCACATCTCGCGATGCCACCATCATCAGATCAGCCAGCTCATCGATGATGATGACAATATACGGCAATTTTGTTGAGGGAGGCTCCCCGCCGGTCTCCTTTTTTTCTTTTTCGATCTTTTGATTATACTGGATAATGTTTTTTGCCTTCTTTTCAGAAAGCAGCTCGTATCTTTTTTCCATTTCATGTACAGCCCAGAAGAGGGCATTGGTTGCTTTTCTGGCATCTGTCACCACCGGCGTAATGAGGTGAGGTATCCCATCATAAGTCGAGAGCTCTATACGTTTTGGGTCGATCAAAATGAGCTTAACGTCATCAGGTGTCGACTTGAACAATATACTGCAAATCATTCCATTTAAAGCCACGCTCTTGCCGGCTCCCGTTGCGCCGGCGATCAGTAAATGTGGCATGCTGTCCAGATTTGCTACAAAAGGTTCTCCCACAATATTCTTGCCAAGACAGATTGTCAGTTTCGATTTGGACTTTTTGAAAACACCGGAACCAACAATTTCTTTGAATTTTACAATCTCTCTGTTCGCATTCGGGATCTCAATTCCAATCACCGCCTTTCCTGGAATCGGAGCCACGATCCGGATGCTGATTGAACGAAGTGCAAGCGCGAGATCGTCCGTAAGATTAACAATTTTATTGATCTTTACGCCCGGAGCCGGCTCGTATTCAAAAGTAGTAATAACCGGTCCGGGTGTAACGGCTACCACCTTTCCCTCTACTCCAAAATCGTCGAGTTTCTTTTCAAGCAACTTCGATTGCACGCGCAAGTTTTCGTCATCAGCATAAGAGGACCTTTCAGGTGGATCATCCAATAAATTTGTGGATGGTACCTGAAATCCTGTTTCAGATCGCATGAATTCGAACACTTCCTGTCTTGGCACTGGAACAATCTTGATTGGCTTTCTTTTTTGTCCCTTTATTTTTACCTCTTGTTTCTTTTTGAAGACTCTCTCTTTTTTTATCTGGATCCGTTTGGCTTTTTCTCTCCTTTCTTTCCACTTAACAAGGCGTGTTTTTAGATAATTTGCAACCCGATCCATCATCTGCCAGATACGTTTTGAAAATGTTATCAGAGAAACCCCTGTGGCCAGAATAAAACCGACAACCCAAATAAGTGCCAAAAAAATAAATCCGCCCGTTGTGTTGGAATATTTAACAAAAAATGTTTTAAGGGGAAGGCCGATGATTCCACCTGAAGAAAAACGTTCTCCAAAAATGAGGAAATGGTTCTGCTGAAATGTCAAAAGGCTTCCAGTGGTTATAATCAGGATAAGACCACCTGCAATTGTTGAAATTACTGCTCTACCCGGATGGTTTCCAAAAAAATGGATGCTCATCAGAAGAAGTAAAATGGGAATCCAAAATGCGCCAAGCCCAAATAATCCGATAAGAATACCGGATACGTGACTGCCAAATAAACCGAACAAATTGTGGATATCGCCGGTGGGTTTTGCGTTATTAATGGAAGGGTCATCAAAGCTGAATGATAGCAGACTGACCAGCGTAAAAATAACAAGGAAAAATAAAAAAATGCCGAGAATTTCTTTTCGCATATTATCTCAAACGCCTCAGGGATCGGTTACACTTCCAATATGAAGGGGAGTATAACCGGGTGTCTCCTTATGGAAAAATCAAAATATTTTTTCAAAGCAGTTCGGATTTTTGATCGAATTTTATCGATTCGATCCGGAACATCCGGTTTAATGTCTTCCACAATTTTCAATATGGCGCTTTTCGCGTCTTCCAGAAGATGCCCGGATTGGGTTTCAAACACAAAGCCGCGTGAAACGATTTCAGGGCCGTACACCACAACACCCGTTTCTTCATCCAACGCCATGTTTACCACCACAAGGCCATCTTTTGAGAGAAGACGTCTCTCTTTGAGGATACTCCTTCCCACATCTCCGATACCTTTTCCATCAACAAGGAGTCGCCCGGTTGTAACACGATCTTTAATCCCGCCACCGTTTTCATCGAATTCAATAACCTGTCCGTTTTCTGCAAGAAGAATCCTTTCCTCAGGAATCCCAAGCTGTTCGGCCAGATGGGCATGTAGCACCAGGTGCCGGTATTCCCCATGAATCGGAATAAAATACTTGGGCTTTGTCAAATGGATCATCAACTTCAATTCCTCGCGGAAAGCATGTCCTGATACGTGAATTTCCGATATTTTTTCGTATATGACTTCCGCCCCTTGTTTATATAGTTTGTTTATAATATTTCCAATCGCTCTTTCGTTTCCCGGAATGAACTTTGAGGAGAGAATAACCGTGTCGTTCTTTTTGATCTTAATTTGCTTATGTGTGCCGGCTGCCATCCGGGCAAGAGATGACATCGGTTCTCCCTGGCTTCCGGTCGTTATCATTACGATCTCATCGTCTGAATAATCGCTCACCTGGGCAATGCCAATTTCCATCTCTTCAGGGATGCTGATGTACCCGAGATCTCTTGCAATATTGACGTTGATCTGTATGCTCCTCCCATCGAAGGCAACCTTCCTTTCCCTGTTGATTGCAATGTTCACAATTTGTTGGATCCGGTTGATATTTGAGGCAAAAAGGGCAACAATTATACGCCCCTTACTCCCTGATACTATACGTGAAATTGTTTCACCAATCTGTTTGGAAGAAATTGTGTATCCTTCTTTTTCCACATTTGTCGAATCCGAAAAAAGGGCCAGAACACCATCTTCACCATATCGCGCAAATCCATTTACATCCGTGATCATGTCCCCTATGGATGTATGGTTAATTTTAAAATCTCCGGTGTGAATTATGAGCCCATACGGTGTCTTTATGGCGATACCGATGCCATCAATTACACTGTGGCCGACACGAATAAACATAAGCTCGAAAGGACCAATCTGCAGTTTCTCCCTCGGTGAAATTTCATGGAATACGGTTGAGGAAAGAAGGTTGTGCTCTTGAAGCTTATGTCTAACAACCCCCAGTGTAAAAGATGTCCCGAATACAGGTGCATTGGCCTCCTTCAGCAGATATGGGATCGCTCCGATATGATCTTCGTGCGCATGGGTTAATACAATTCCCAAAATTTTAGAACTGTTCTGTCGGATATAATCCATATTGGGAATGACATAATCGACACCCAGCATGTAGTCTTCCGGAAACATGAGGCCAGCGTCAATGATAAAGAATGAGTCTCGGTATTCAACGACCATCATATTCATCCCTATCTCACCCAGACCGCCAAGGGGTATTATTTTGAGCATTACCGCTGTTTACCCCTCCCCTTTTCAAAGGATCGACAAATGGTTTGACCAACTTTTTCCATAAGATCGTCTTTGGTTTTCCGTGTATAATCTGAAGTTTCGATCGGCTGTAAAATTTCAATTACCACATTTCCAGGTTTGATTCGAATCCCTTTCTTCGACATGATTGACCATGTTCCGTGAATGACAATTGGAACCACCGGAACCCCGGAATCTACCGCCAGCACAAACCCTCCTTTTTTAAAAGGTCTGATGTTGCCATCCCGGCTTCGGGTGCCTTCGGGAAAGATCAAAACAGACACTCCGTTTCGAATCTTTCTTGCTGCTTCTTTCAGACTTTCAAAAGCGGACTTGTGATTTGAGCGATCGATGCTGATATAACCCGCCCTTTTCATGGAATAACCAAAAATGGGTATCTTGAAAAGCTCTGCTTTTGCAAGCCACCTAAACTGGATATCAAGGTAGGCCAAAAGTACGGGAATATCAAAATTACTCTGATGATTCGACATATAGATATAGGATCTGCCAGGGTCTATGTTGGAATAACCGGTAACCGTCACCCTGATTCGGCTGGCAAATAGTATAGATTTTGCCCATATCTTCGCAAGGTTATGGGTAAAATTTTCGTTATTAATGATGAAAGATGCGAGTATAACCACAATGCCCCAAAAAAAAGTCACCAGTACGGTCCATACGATTATACAAACGGTCTGTATCATAGGGAATAAAGTATCACAGTTTTCGCTCCAGCGCAATATGTATGTAGAGACCTTGATTACCTGAACAAATAATACTATAGTCTTACCCATGATATCTCTTAACCTTTTCCTGATGGTTTATATCGGCACTGTTTGTGTCATCACGGTGTTTGATCTGGTCATTGCCAAACTGAACACCGATCATATGAAAAAACATGGGACACAGATTCCCAGCATCATTCAAGGAGTCATAGACGAGAAGGAACTTAAAAAGATCCATCGTTATTCCGTAGACAATAGACGCTTTGCAATGCTTCGAACCGGCTTTTCAAAGATATTTTTTTTGTACATTATCCTCTCCGGCATCCTGCCTTGGTTGGCCCTTTCCTTAGAAAATCTGAGCGTTGTACTCGGTGGCCTGATTTTTTTTGGTGTTCCGGTGCTTTTAACTGCCATCACCGGGTTGCCATTTGATTTTTATCACAGCTTTATCCTTGAGGAAAGATATGGGTTTAACACCAAAACAATTCGTACCTGGATCTCGGATCTGATCAAAGCGACCCTGGTGATATCGATCATCGGGGCTTTTCTTATTGTCACGATTCTTTTGATAATCGAATTTGCGGGAAAGGCGTGGTGGATATGGGCATGGTCCTTTTTTATCTGTTTTCAACTGCTCATGACAGTTTTTTATCCTTCGATCATCGCACCCATTTTTAATCGGTTTACTCCTCTCGAAGACAGCAAACTTGTTACTGCAATAGAACAACTTGCAAAAAGCGAGGGACTAAAACTACAGGGGATATACCAGGTGGACGCAACGAGGCGAACCCGTCATACCAATGCCTATGTTTCAGGAATAGGAAATACCAAGAGAATTGTACTGTTCGATTCTTTGGTCCAAGCCCACACTCAAGAGGAGGTTTTGGCTATCCTCGGGCATGAAATTGGACATGTAAAGAAAAACCATATAAAAAAGAAATTAATCAGTCTCAGTCTCATTACCCTGTTTCTTTTTTTTCTGGCTTCAAAACTCTTGACATGGGATCTGATTTTCCACGGTTTTGGCTTTTCGCTCATGCCACCCTATGTGGGCCTCTTTTTAGCCGGCATTCTCTGGGAACCGGTAGGTTTTTTTCTTTCACCTGTTGAAATGGCGATCTCCAGAAAATTCGAACATGAAGCGGATTGTTATTCAGTCCGGATCTCAGGCGGCCCTGCACCGCTTTCAGCAGCACTCAGAAAAATGGCCAGGGAAAACCTTTCAAATCTTTGGCCACACCCCCTCTATATCTTTTTCAATTATTCCCACCCCCCCATGCTTAAAAGAATTGAGTATCTAAACACCTGTGAATCTAAATAAAGTTGGCATTGACAGATGAAGACGATTTCTCATAATATTGAAAAGATGCCCGCACGTAGGGTGGCTTCATTCGCCTGAAATCACACCCGTTGAACTTGCTCTGGATAATACCAGCGAAGGAAAATGATTATTCCAACTGTTTGCAAATAATAGACTCAAGTTGCGTAATCGAAGGGTTTATGCTTTTAAAAGAGATCGGTGAATTCGGATTTATCAAAAAGATCAGCCGCGGGTGTTTAATTCGCCCCCAAAACATTTTGAAATCCATTGGCGACGATGCTGCTGCATTTTTCATGAATTCAGGCGATGTCACCTTGGTCACCACTGATCTGCTGATCGACCGGGTCCATTTCTTAAGGCACAGAACAACCGGATTTAATCTGGGATATAAATCCCTGTCGGTGAATTTGAGCGATATTGCGGCAATGGGGGGTATTGCCAGAGAGGCATTTGTCAGTATTGCTATTCCCGAGGACTGTGAGATTGACTACCTTGATATGGTATATAGGGGGATGAAAACCCTCGCCGGTGAATTTGGCGTGAACATTCTTGGTGGTGATACAACCAGTTCCAAGACCGATCTTGTTATTAACATCACGGTGATCGGATCGGTTGCTGAAAAAGAAATGCTGTGCCGAAATGGGGCCCAGCACGGTGATACTATCTTTTTAACTGGATTTTTAGGCGACAGTCAGGCAGGGTTGCATCTTCTATCAGAAGACACTCCGGAAACATCAGAGGGATTAGAGGAATTGATCAACGCCCATATCCTCCCGAAACCGTTTCTGCTGGAAGGTCAATTTCTTGCGCGCCAAAGATGCTTGCACGCTGCGATCGACATCAGTGATGGGCTGGGTTCAGATCTTGGGCATATAATCGAACAAAGTAATGTCGGTGCCCGTATCTATCACGAAAAAATTCCTGTTTCAAAAAATCTGGCAAAATTCTGTACCCACTTCCGTTTTGATCCCTTTAATTACGCTTTTGCCGGTGGTGAAGATTATGTCTTGTTGTGTACCGTTCCTTCGGATAAGGCAAACCGGCTCGCCAAGGATTACAGGAAAAGATTCAATCAGCCTCTCTATGTGATCGGTGAAATTACCAACTCGGGAAAAATAGAACTTGTCCAGGCAAATGGCCAAATCAGGGAGGTAGAGCCCTCAGGGTGGGATCATTTTAAAACAGTAAAAAAAACAGGATAACGGAAAAAATCGTTTTTTCGTTCATGGAGCGGTTGCCAGTCGGTTAAGAAGTCGGTTATATTTGAAATTCCCCTGGTCCCGTGCTAAGTTGAGGGACCAGGGGAATAAAACGTTGTAGTTCGGTTATGTCTCTTCAACTGTAATTGCACCCGGCTCACAAACTTCGACACAGCTTTCGCAACCCAGGCATTCGTCAGCATTTACCGGAGACGATTTGCCATCTATCATTTCAAATACTTCAACAGGGCAAACGTCGACACACTCTTCACAGCCTTCACATTTTCCTTGATCAACTGTAACATCAAAAGCCATTTAAAAAGCCCCCTTTCATTATAAAATTATGTCATAAAGATACAATCATTGACTTCCTCAATAACGGGCAAAGTGCATATACCAACTGATACGGCGAGTCAAGGATTATTCATTAATGTATCCAATGATGGTATGATTAAACTCTGGTTCGATACTGTTTTCTGCCATTCCATTTGGGTTGGATGGAAAAAGACTGGAAACAAAATCGATAGGGGATGTCTCCGGTATAATGTCGAGGCTCAAGGCCATCTTTTCACCACACCCTTCTCGATCAGGCCCTTGGATGACGATGTTGCTTGAACTGGACCATCGGCTTTTTGCAAAGTTGTCCAAGGTATCAATTAAATGCTTGTGCCATCCTTTGATTTTGTCACTTTTGAGGGTGCTGATCGGAAGTGAATCGAATTCAAAGATCCTTTCTGCGTCAGGAAATTTCTCTAACAAATATTCGCTCGTTAGACGACTGCCGGTGATAAATAAAGCGGTTATTTCCTGGTAATCAAAGGATATATTGTTGAAAAATAAACGCGCCCATGCCCGTAAACGCTCTTCTACCATGTAACTCGTCGCATTCTCTGCCCACATGGTAGCATCAGACAAAGGTCCGACGTTCCCATCGCCATTTTCCCCTTTAAGGTTTTTCATCAGGTCATGTTCCTTCTTTTCAAATGATTTAACACCCTGATTGGCCTCCCATTGCTGCCGATCAAATTCCTGAGCGATCAGAAGAAATGCTTTTGCGGAAAAAAGGGGATCCGGGTAATTTCGAAAGATCCCGCCCTGCAGGTTCTCTTTGATAGTTTTCACGATTTGCGACACCGAAGTGTCATTAAAAAAAGGAACCTCATCCATTAAGGGGTTTAGATAGGCCCTTTGATCTCTTTGGTGAAGGTTTGCCCAGATCCGGTAATCCTTTAGCATCACTTCCAGTCGATCATCATCATCTCCTGCCGGAAGACGCATTTCAAGCAGTCCGCTTTCTACCCATTTCTCCATATCACCAGAAATGTTGAAGCCTGAAGGCTGGAGCACAACAAGCGGCCTGAAACAAACAGATATTTTTTTTAATATATCCTCAGAAATATGGGTAAATGGGAAATATACCGGTTTCATGATATTTTTAACCCGAATCTATCAAATGATATAAAAAAATTATCCCCATAGACACCTGTTCACCACCTTGATGACATCATCGCGAACCCGGGTTTCATCCGGAACTGCATTAACGACTTTAAACCGCTGTGGTTCAAGGCCGGCAAGCTTGAGGTAACCCGACCTGACCGTTTCATGAAATACCAGTTTTTCATTCTCAAACCGCGTTTCAAAACCGATCCTTGTTCCGTTTTTGATCTGTCCCCAGGCCCTCGAAAGTCCTATTTCAGGTGGAAGATCAAGCAAAATCGTAATATCAGGTCTCAAATCCTGGAGGATGAAACGATGAACCCGGTGTATGAGTTCCAGATCGAGCCCCCTTGCAAACCCTTGATAAACAACTGTCGCATCAAAAAAACGGTCACATAAAACTGTTTTTTTCAATGATAAGCAGGGATTAACAACCTCTTTGAGGTGCTGGGCGCGATCAGCTGCATACAAAAAAAACTCGGCGAGTGGGTCGATCCCTTTGCTTTTGGGGTTTAGTAAAATCGAACGGATCTTTTTTCCAATCTCCGTCCCTCCAGGTTCTCTTGTTATAACACAGTCATGTCCTTTTTCATTTAAAAAACGGGCGACATGTTTGATCTGTGTTGTTTTACCGGACCCTTCTATTCCCTCAAATGTAATCAGCATCTATGAAATCCCCGGGTTTTCCACTTCAGTTTCCCCTATGGTCCTGACCGGCTAAACAATCTGGGGTGACGTCTATTCTGTTTGAAAACATCTAACATTACCCTCTGCTTTCCGGATCAGGCATCCCGGACTTTTTTCCCTTTTTCTATACGCCATTTTTTGAGACTTTCAATGGTATTGTAATCGGTCATATCGCATTTAATCGGGGTGATGGAAATAAAATTTTGGCATATAGCGGCTCTATCACTATCGGGATTCTCAAAAGCGGTAAGAGAATCACAACCTTGCCAGTAGTATACGCCGTTTCGCGGATCGACTCTTTTCTCAAAATATTCAGGAAAATGTGTGGTCTCCTGCCGACTTATCCGGACACCTGATGTCTTTGAAACGGGAATACCCGGGAAATTCACGTTTAAGATCGTTCCATTCGGCAATCCCTTTTCAAAAATGTGATCGGCCAGCGCCTCTATAAAAATCGCCACATCGTCATACTGCTGCAAATCACACCTTTGCCTCGAGACGGCGATTGCAGGTATTCCCCATAAACCCGCCTCCTTTGCTGCAGACACGGTTCCCGAATAATTGATATCCATCCCGGTATTTGCACCCGGATTGATCCCCGCAATCACCATATCCGGTTTGTCATCGAGTAGTTCTCTAATACCCAGTTTGATGCAATCGGCCGGTGTTCCATTGACAGCATGCCCTGTAAATTCCCCGTTGACCTCGATCATTTTTGCCCGAAGAGGTTCGTGAAGCGTTATGGCATGGCTCGCTGCGCTCCGTTCACCTTCGGGAGCGACAACAGTAACAAAATGCCTTTTCGCAAGCCGTTTATAAAGTGCCTGTAATCCCACAGCATAAATTCCGTCATCATTGGTTAATAAAATGTCCACTTTTTTATCCCTGCTCTTTATTACTTTCCCTCGGTTCAATGATCGACTGAAGAAACAAATATGGGTTCGTGTTTAAAGCTTGACGATAAAACGATGGGTCAAGACGCCATTATCATTAAAGGATAACAGCGAATAACTACATCTTGACTTTTCCATTTGAGTTGGTTTTATACAAGAGATTTCATTCGTGTTCAAGAAATTATCTTGTAACCTTTGCCTCACAGCCTTTTCATGGTTCAATCATTCGCAATGTCTGTTTTTAGGTACGATCATCGATCACAAAAAAACTACATAAGCCCGGTCGGCAGGGATATGACATCGGATATTTCATCTTCTAAATTTTTTTTTGGCGTTCGGGCAATGTCCGCTGCACTGGTATTCGTCTTACTCGTTTTTATTGTAAACCCTCCTTGGGTGTCGGGAAAAGAAGATGATCAACCGATTGATTCCAACCCAAAAAACCCGGTTGCGTCCTGGCATATCCAAGCGGATGATATCTCTTTCGATAAGGATACTGAGCAATACCTCGGCAAAGGGAATGTGTCGATTACCCGAAATGGCACAAAACTCACGGCTGATTTTGTTCGTTTTGATCAAAAAACCATGAGGGTATTTGCAATCGGCAATGTGATGATGACGGCAGGAGAAGATACGCTGACCGGAAACCGAATGGAAATGGACCTGGAGTCTGAAACTGGAACCATATACGATGGAACCGTATTTTTTAAAAGAAACCATTATTATATCAAAGGAGAAAAGATTAAAAAAATCGGTAAAAAAACTTACACCGCTCAAAAAGCCAGCATCTCAACCTGTGACGGCGATAATCCCGTTTGGAAATTAACAGGAAGAAACGCTAAGGTTACGTTACAAGGTTATGGTATCATTACCAATGCTGTTATGTGGACCAAAAACATTCCTGTTTTCTACAGCCCTTTGATGGTGTTCCCCGTAAAACTCCGTCGCCAGTCCGGATTATTAACCCCCCGGTTGACATTATCGGATCGAAAAGGGACTGAATACACCCAGCCATTTTTCTGGGCCATAAATGAAAGTTCAGACGCAACCTTCTACCTAAACCACATGGAACTCCGGGGTGAAAAAATGGGCCTGGAATACAGATACATCCTCAGTGATCGATCAAAAGGAACATTGATGTTTGATTTTTTAGATGATAGAAAAGTTGATGATGGAACCGGAGATTCGAGCAGTAAATGGGGATTCGAAGATGACAGGTTCCTGCGGCCCAACCATGATCGCTATTGGTTCAGATCTAAACATGACCAGGTTTTACCTTTTGATTTTACGGCAAAACTTGATCTGGACATTGTCAGCGATCAGGATTACCTCCATGAGTTTAGAACCGGATACACCGGATTTGAGCGAACAAGGGATTATTTTGAACAAAATTTTGGAAGGGGAATTGACGATTACGGTGACACAACAAGGCTCAACAGGCTTAATTTTGAAAGACGTTGGGAAAAAAGCAGCCTCAATACCGATTTTCGTTGGTATGATAATGTGATCCACAGAACACTCACGCCGGAAAAGCCGAATAAGACGCTTCAAAATCTTCCCTTTATTGGATTCGATGTTTCAAAAAACCAGCTTTTTGAAACCCCTTTTTATTTTGAAATGGATTCCGGATACAACCATTTCTATCGGGAAGAGGGTTTGAGAGGTCACCGGCTCGATCTTTATCCAAGGTTTTCTCTGCCGTTCAGCGTGAAAAATTATTTCACCCTCGAACCCTCAGTCGGTTTAAGAGAGACGGTGTATCAGATTGACGAATTTGAGGATAAAGATACAGAAAAAGATGAAACCCAGAACAGAGAGATCTATGACATAAATGTCAATCTTTCGACCGAGATATATAATATTTTCAGTATAAAAGGGAACGGTATCGACAAGATTAAACATGGTATAAGACCACAAGTCAGCTACAGTTTTATCCCGGAAAAGGACCAGGATGACCTCCCCCGATTTGATGGATTGGATCGAATCGGGAAAAAAAACATCCTTTCCTATTCGATTATCAACACATTTACCTCAAGGTCACCCGAACCAACTGAAAAAGAAGATTGGACAACCGACTATTCATACCACGAATTTTTGCGTCTCAAGCTGGGCCAGAGTTACGACATCAATGAGGCAAACGATAAAGATAAAGAAGAAAAAAAACCCTTCTCCAACATAAAAGCTGAGCTTGATTTTGAACCCACAAAATTTTTATACCTTGAAGCTGACACAACATGGTCCCCGTATGAGGGTGATCTCCTATCGAGTAGAGTCGAACTAAATTTGTCGGACAAAAGGGGAGATGAACTGTTTCTGAGACATCGGTATACCCGCGATTCACGCAAAGATAGAAAGGACGGCAGAGAATCGATTTATGCTAAGCTTCTTTTTAACCTTACAAATCGCATCTCGACATTTTTTGAGTACGAGCGTAACCTATATGAGGATGAAGATTTTCTCAAGGGATTTGGGTTGTTATATAATGCGCAATGCTGGGGGGTAATTTTTCGATATACCGATAGAGCAGATAACCAAACCTATTCGATTTCCATCAACCTTTTGGGTTTAGGTGGATTCAGTACCAGCTATGCCGAAGAAGCGGAGGCGCCCTAAACCTTTTTTCATAAAAACGCTTATGATCAGTGAAATTTCATTTGGACAGGAAGGACATCATTTCTAAAACAAAAAGCCTTTTTGGGATATAATTATGATTATCGTAAAAACCCCTCTCCGGTTGAGCTTTGTCGGCGGCGGTTCAGACATGAAAGCGTTCTATGTTAAAAAAGATGGGATGGTACTTTGTTCGGCAATAGATAAGTTTGTCTACGCGATTGTCAAAGAACGATTTGACGATATGATCTATATCAACTATTCTAAAAAGGAATGTGTCGATCATGTCGACAAAATTCAACATGATCTCGTTCGCGAAGCGATGAAAATGGCCGGTGTTAGCAAAGGGATTGAAATTACAACGCTGGCAGATATCCCTTCAACCGGATCA
>Ga0255053_10000188_pt1 | contig 32532 bp, 24 predicted proteins | sample JV7_2_22_MG_FD_188635 | JGI IMG/M metagenome (GOLD analysis project Ga0255053, IMG submission 188635) | Seawater microbial communities from Jervis Inlet, British Columbia, Canada - JV7_2_22 | ecosystem: Environmental > Aquatic > Marine > Inlet | place: Canada: British Columbia | collected... | reverse complement strand
ACCAGCTCGTATCGAACGTCTTGGAGGCCGGATCGTAGCCCTTCACGAGGTTCGTGGAGTGGCACTCGGCGCACATGCCGTTCCAGTTCTGGGCGCCCTTCGTCCAGTGGAGCCAGTCGTCGTGAGGAATCTCCTGGCCGGGGTACATGCGGAACCACCGGCCCTGCTCCACATCCCAGGCCAGCGATAGGGCCTGCAGGCGGCCGCCGGGGAAGCGAACCAGGTACTGCTGCAACGGCTCGACGCCGAACGTGTAGGCGATCTCGAAGTCGGCGAGCTCGCCGTCCGGGCCCTCCGTCCGCACGAAGAACCCTCCGTCCTTCCGGTAGAATCGGCTGCTGACGCCCATGTACTCGAACACGGCGTCGTCGAAGTCGCCCAGCACCGTGCCCTCGTTGGCCACGTCCATAGAGTTGTCGTGATCGGAGCCCAGCCAGGCGCGGTCCGCCGCCTCGTGGCAGGAGACGCAGCCCTCCCGGCCCACAAAGGTCGGTACCGAGTCGGTCACGCTCCGGCGGGTCGCCCGAAGGCGGCCCTCCTTGATGGCGTAGAGCGGGATTGTCGCCACGATGACGAGGGAGGCGATGAGTCCGGCGATCTTCCACTCGCGCATCGGGTCGCTGGACAGGCCCGCCTCGCCGCGCGTCATGACCGCACCGCCTGGGAGGGGTCGAAGCTACGCCGGTGGATCGGGTCGCTCGTGTCCACCTTGACGAGGCCGTGCTCGATGCGCACCGCGTAGAGGTCCAGCGGCCGGGGCGCCGGCGGGCTGAGCACGGTGCCCGTGATGTCGTATGCGGACGCGTGGCATGGACAGATGAACCGTTCCTCCTCGGCCACCCATGGGACCGTACATCCGAGGTGCGTGCACTCCCGGAACAGCGCCAGGAAGCTTCCGTCCGCGAGCCTGGCCAGGTAGAACCTTCCCTCCTGAAACGGGGTCACCGAATTGGGCTCGAACCGGTCCACCGGTCCCGCGACCACGACCGCGGCGGAAGCCTCTCTGGCCTCCGAGCGCGATCCGGGGCGCAGAAACTCGAAGGCCAGCCACAGGTACTCGGCCAGCGCGATTCCGCCGAGCCACAGCCAGGCCGTCGTCAGGAAGCTCCGACGCGTCTGGGTCGCACGTTGGTCGCGGCGGTTCTTGCCCGATCGGGGTTTCCGCTTTTTCCCGCGCGTCATGTCACACGCCCCATGGCCACATCAGGGCCATGCCGGCTCCCCGAAACCAGACCCCGGTGGCCGTGAGGATGGAGAACGCGACGAACAGAAGGACAAAGAGCGCCTGAACCGCCTCCCCGCGGGTCGCCCCGCTCCTTCGGCGCAAACCCGCGTAGAGGCCCCACAAGGCCGCCAGCAGTAGCGAGAACGGGAGGAGGCCGTTGCTGACGGCCGCCGGCAGGCCGGGAAGCGTGGCCCCCGGATCGAGGACGAACTCATCGAGCACTACCCACAGGGGAGTCACGACCAGCGCGATCGCGGCCGCGAGAGCCGCCGTCCGCCTCCCGGTGGACGACAGGAACCAGGCGCCCGCCTGCTCCGGGTCGTATCTCAGGTAGGGGATGAGAAGGAGGCCGAGGGCCACGAGGGTCGGACCGATCACCACGGCGAAGATCGGATGGAAGTGGAGCAGCAGCTCCTGCACGCCCATGAAGTACCAGGGGGCCTTTGTCGGATTGGGGCTCATCCCGGGGTTGGCGGCCTCGCCGAGGCGAGCATCCAGGGCCACGGAGTAGGCGAGCACGAACGCCACCAGGATTAGCGCCACGACCAACTCGCGGAGGAGCAGGTGCGGGAAGGAGAGTGCGGAGACCGGCTTCTCCTCCGGCTCTTCCTCCACGCCGTGCGGCAGCACGACGCCGCCCGCCTTCCGGACCCGCCAGAAATGGAAGGCCATCACGATGATGAGCAGTGCCGGGATGAGCGTCGTGTGCAGCGTGTAGAAGTTGAGCAACGTCGCCCCACCGATCTCCTCGCCGCCGCGGACGCTCCGCTGCAGCCAGACTCCGATCCCCGGCACGTAGGCGATCATGGCCGTGCTGATCGTGATCGCCCAGTAGGACAGCTGATCCCACGGCAGCAGGTATCCGGTGAAGCCCGCACCCAGGATTGCGACGAGCAGGAAGAGGCCGATCACCCAGTTGAACTGCCGGGCACCGTGGAAAGCCCCGGTGAAGTACGCACGCAGCAGGTGGAGGACGGCGACAAAGACCAGGAGGTTCGCACTCCAGTGGTGGATGTTGCGCACGAACTGACCGAACCGGACCTCGGTCTGCAGCCGCAGGACCGAGCCATGAGCGCCCGCGGGAACGGGTTCGTACACGAACATCAGGAGGACGCCCGTGAGCAGAAGCAGGGTGAACAGCACGAGCGACATCCCGCCCAAACCCCATGTGTGGGTGAACTTCATCGTGCGCTCGGGCAAGCGCACGGGTCGAGCGTGGAACACGAGATGGTCGAGGACGACCCGCTTCCGCTCGCGTTCCGTCTCCGGATGGAGGGTGGTGCGGAAGATGGAGCGCCAGATGCGCGCGGGTAATCCCGCGTCAGGCCTTTCTTGTCGGCTGTCGCGGCCGGCAGGGGTCAACTGTCTGTGCCTCCCGCTGTTCCAGTTTCCGGCATCGTCCTGAGCGAGATCAAGTTGCCGCTGCGGGAGGCCGGCGCAAGGCGTATCCTTGTCGAGTTCGCGCAATCGCCGCGCTGGCAGGCATCGGTGCTGCTGCGCGCACGGCGCATGGGCGGCTGCAGCGAGGAGAAAGTGAGGTAGCCGATCCGGACCCTCAACGATGCTTCGCACCGACGTGGGCTGTTCGATCGTCTCGCACGCCTGGATCCTGAGCAACCAGCGCTGTGGGGGCGCCTCACGGCACCGCGGATGCTCGCGCACCTCTGCGACCAGATGCGCATGCCTCTCCGAGACCAGCCGTGCGCACCCATACCCAGCCCGACGCGATACCCGGTCCTTCGCGAGCTCTTCCTCTACGTCTTGCCATGGCCCAAGGGCAAGATCCAAGGGCCACCCGAGGCATTTCAGGCCGATCCCGCCCAGTGGTCAGAGGATCTGGCCACGTTGAACGGGTTGGTCGACAGGTTCGTGAGGCTCGAGCCGGACCGTACGTGGCCGGATCATCCGCATTTCGGTCGTATGAACCGGCGTGCCTGGGGGGCGTTCTGCTACAAACATTTCGATCACCACCTACGTCAGTTCGGCGGCTGATCATTGAACAACCAAGAGGAGGGAATATGAGCGAATCCGGCATGCGCTTCATCGAGCCGCCCCAGCCCGACGATCGCGTCGTGGCTGCAGAGATCCATGGCCAGATGACGGCCGAGGATATGAAGGCCCTGGTCGAACGGTTGCAGACCATCGTCGATCGGGGCGAGAAAGCGCTTCTTCTTGTCGACATGAAGGACTACGAGGGCTTCGAGCTGGGCGTCGTGAGTGAGAAGCTCAAGCACATCGGGATGCTGTGGAAGGCTCTCGACAAGTACGCAGTTGTCGGCGACAAGCGTGGGATGGAGACCTGGATCAAGATCGTCGATCCCCTCACCCATCAGGAGATCAGACACTTCTACCCTGACAAGATCGACGAGGCCTGGGCGTGGTTGCTGGCCTCTGAGGCCCCTCGGGCTGCAGGCTGAGCCTGGCGGCGCCTGAATGTCGTAAGAGCGTGACGACGACGTCTGGTGCGTCGGTACTTTCCAGAGTCAGCTGGCCTCCTTGACCACATCGAGCAGCGCGTCGGGGTGCTCCGCGGTCACTTGAAGGAGCACTCTGGCTGCCGCTCGCGGCTGTCGCCCTGTGGGGGATCTCCTGACTTGCCTGGGTCGAAGGGTGTCCTAACCGTTCTTCTATGAGCCGCGCCGCTTTCGTCCTCGTCATCGTTGCTTTCCTCACACCCGTCTCGACGGTTCTGGGCCAGGGCGTCGAGGTGGATGTTGTATTCGAGGGCGTGACGGGCGAGCTGGAGGAAAACGCAAGAGCGGTCAGCGCCCTGCAACGCGCCACGCGCCGCGGCGAGCGCTCTGAAGCGACGACCCTGTGGCTCTTCGATCGGGCGCCGGCCGAGATCGAGCTCGCGCTGCAGCCGTTCGGCTTCTACCGACCGACGATCGAATCCGACCTCGACATGGGGGGCGAAACCTGGGTCGCGCGCTTCGCGATCGACCCCGGCCCGCCGACGATCGTCAGCGTCGTGAATGTGGGTGTTTCGGCTCCCGGCGAGGCGGACGAGGACTTCGCCGCCGCGGTTGCCGAGTTCCCGCTGCTGGTCGGCGACACCCTGAATCACCCGCTCTACGAAAAGGGAAAAGCGCGAATCGCGGCGATCGCGGCCGAGAAGGGATACCTGGACGCCGAGTTCGTGGCGCAGGAGATCCGCGTCGACGTGCCGCGATCGACCGCCGAGATCTCGCTCGACTTCAGAACCGGCCCGCGCTACGAGTTCGGCCCGGTGACCATCCACCAGGACATCGTCCATCCCCGGCGCATGCAGGGCTACGTCACCATGGAGCCGGGGGATCCGTTCAGTGCGCAGGCGCTGCTCGACCTCCAGAGTAATCTCGAGGCCGCGACCTACATCAGGCGCGCCGAGGTTCGGGTGGAGCGAGAGCGGGCGGATGGCCTTCAGGTACCGATCGAGATCGACGTGTATCCCACCCGACCCAGCCGGTTCGAAGTCGGCGCCGGCTACGGCACGGACACCGGCATTCGCGGCACCTTCGAGGTGCTGTTTCGGCGCCTCAACCGCTGGGGCCACACGGGCACGTTCCGGGCGGAAGTGTCGCAGATCGAGCTCAGCGCGGCGTTCGAGTACGAGATCCCGCCGATCTTTCCCGGGACGGCGACCTGGAGCGTCGTCGGCGGCATCGGCGACTTCAGCCCGGACTGGAGCACGACGTTCCTCCGGACGCTGGGGGTGAGGCTCAGGGTCAGCCGCTGGGGCGTGCTCTCCGTCTTCGGCATGAGCTACGACATCGACACGTTCCGAATCGGCGAGGCGGAAGAGGTGGAAGGCGAAGATCGCCCGCCGCCTCTCCAGGAGGGCCACTCAAACCTCCTCAACTTCTCGTTCAGCTCGACAAAGTCTGTGATCGAGGGCACTCCGAGGACCCTGCACGGCCTGCGGCTTCGGATCGGCGCCGTGGGGGCGAGCAAGTCCCTCGGCTCGAGCGCCAGCTACTTCCTGCCGACTCTGAACGCGAAGTGGGTCCAGGAGATCCTGCCCAAGACGCGGATCCTGGTGCGAGCTCAGGCGGGACAGAACTTCACCAGCGATTTTCCGGAGCTCCCGCCCAGCGCCCGTTTCGTCGCCGGCGGCGTGGAGAGCGTGCGGGGCTACGCTTTCCAGTCGCTGGGTCCGATGCTGCCTCGGCCGGACGGCGAGCTCGTGTTGGTCGGCGGTAAATCGCTGCTGACAGGCAGCTTCGAAACGGACGTCATCTTTCCCACCGGCAAGCTCGGCCAGCTCGGGTTCGCCGTCTTTGTCGACACCGGCAACGCCCTGCGGTCGTTCTCCGATATCCAGCTCGAGATCGGGGTCGGGGCGGGGCTGCGTTGGGTCTCGCCGGTGGGCGTGGTCCGCCTGGACGGCGCTTTCGGGGTCAGCCAGCCCGGCCCTCCTTTTCGCATCCACTTCAGCATGGGGCCGGACATCGCGCCATGAGCAGATGGATCAAGATCTCGCTGATTGGCCTTTCGCTGATTCTCCTCGCCGCGGCGACGCTGGCGTGGTTCACGTTGATGACGGCGCCGGGCGCGCGCCTGGTGCTCGAGTTCGTGGAGCCCCGCATCCCCGGCGCGCTGTCGTACGAGGAGCTGACGGGTCGGATCGTCGGCCCGCTGCAGCTCGAGGGCGTCCGCTACGAGCTCGAGGCGGTGGAGGTGCGCGTGGAGCGGCTTGCCGTCGAGTGGCAGCCGCTCGCTCTGCTCGAAAGGCGCGTTCACGTCGATAGGCTGCGCCTGCAGGGTGTGGACGGGAGATTAGATCCGGAGGCGCTGTCGGAAGACGGCGAGGACGGTGGAGATGGGAACGGGGACGAAGGCCAGGATGCAGGCCGTGAGCCCGGCGGGCTGACACTCGGCATCGAGGTCGGCGACCTGCGGGCGACGGACGTCCGCTTCGTGGCAGGAGATTGGGCCGCCCTTCGGCAGACGAGCCTCGATGCAAGCGGCACGCTGAATAACTTCACGGTTCGGATCGAAGGCCAGCTCATCGCCGATCCGCTCCCGATCTCGACGGTCGACCTCGCGGGCAACGGAAACCTGACCGGGTTCGCGTTGGAATCGTTCAGGCTCGTGAGCGAGGTCGGGGCGATCGCTGCGTCCGGAGGGGTCGAGTGGCAGCCCGGCCTCACGTGGGACCTCGTCGTGCGCGGCGACTCGCTGGCACCGGGAGCCATGGCCGAGGATCCCGCCGACTGGCCCGGATGGCTCGCTCTGGAGGCCTCCACCCAGGGATCCGTGCTCGCCGGCATACCCTCCGCCGACATCGCGATCGACACCCTCTACGGCTCTGTTCGCGGCTTTCCGATCTCGGGCAGGGCGGCTCTCGCGATCGAGGGTTCCAGGATCCTGGTGCCGGACACGGACCTCGAGTGGGGACCGCTCGCCATCCGGGCGGACGGGGTCTACGCTGACACGGTCGACGTCGCGTTCGAGATCGAGGCTCCGGACCTCTCGGGCGTGCTTCCGGGCGGTCGCGGCAGCGTTCGCGCCGAGGGGAGGGCGTCGGGACCGCGGAGCAGCCCGCACGTGGACGCGAGCCTCAGCGCCCGCGACGCCGCCTACGGTGACATGACGCTGCGGAGCGCCGAGGGCAGGGTGGTCCTCGATCTGAGCTCGAGCGGCGCCGTCGATGCGGCGGTGCTCGTGAGCGGCCTCGAGACGCCGCAGATCGTAATCGACGAGCTCGACGCTGCCGTCCGCGGCAGGGTGGACTCGCACCGGATGAGCCTGCGGGCGGGCAACGACGAGTATGCGGTCGCCGTCGGCGGTCGCGGGGGTTTGGCCGGAGAGACCTGGCGGGGCGAGGTCGAGGAGCTCGAGCTCGAGACCCCTCGAGTCGGTGACTGGCGTCTTCGGGCGCCCGTGTCGCTCGCGCTCTCGCGCGGCATGGTGTCGCTGAGCGAGCTGTGCATGGCGAGCGTCGAGGGGGAGCTCTGCGGCGCGGGAGCATTCGCCGGGGTAGATTCCTGGCAGGCGGTCGCCTCACTCGACGGGATTCCGCTGTCGATCGCTCGCCCCTTCCTGCCTCGCGATCTGGTTCTGGAGGGCCTCGTCGACGCGTCGCTCGATCTCGAATCGAGTAGCGCGGCCCTTCCCGTCGGGCGAGCCGAGGTCTCGGTGTCGTCCGGGTACGCGGAATTCGTGCACGGGCAAGACACGGTTCGCGTTGTTCACGACGTGGATTTCAAGCTCCAGTCCTCCTCCGACAGCTTGGCCGGCGATCTCGACGCGGCCCTCACGCTGAGCGATGGAGCCGGGGCTGCCCGGATCACCGTCGGCTTCACCGTCTCGGACCCCCTGCCCGCGGTGGAGCGGGGTGATCCACTGACGGCGCTCGCCGACGGCGACTGGAGAGCGGACCTGTCGATCGAGGATGTGCAACTCTCGAGGTTGGAGGCGCTCCTGCCTTCGCGTGTGCGTATGGAAGGCTCGCTGGATGCCGAGCTGAACGCCACGGCCGAGGCGGGTCGCGTCCGAGGCACCGTCGAGATCGAGCCCTTTGGCGGCTTGATAGAGTCTGCTGGTCGGTCCCGGACCGATACCCTCGAATACCGCGTGGCCTCGGTCAGCATCAACGCCGACGACACGGGAGTGGATGGCGCGATGCAGCTCTCCTTCCGCGGCCTCGGCGACCGCTCGCTGGGCAGCCTGGAAGTCGAGGCGCGCTCGGACGCCGTCGTTCTCGGCCAGCCGCTCGCCGGGAGAGCTCTGGAGGCCGACGTCAGGGGGTCTTTCGACCTCGCGACGCTGACGCCGTTGACGCACGGCTTCGTCGAGGCCACCGGAAGCGCGGATCTGGACTTCTCGCTGAACCGGAACTCGGGTGACTTCGAGGCGCTCGGCACGGCGCGAGCGCAGGGGCGCGCGGACCTCCAGCTCCTCGGAATCGCGCTGGAGGATCTGGACCTATCCATCGATGCGGATGAAGAGCGGCTGCTGATCGACGGCCGGGTCTCCTCCGGGGAGGGCCACCTCACGCTCAGCGGCGAGAAGGTGTGGGGAGAGTCGACCTCTCTACAGCTGCGGGGAGACCACTTCCTTGCCATCGCCCGGGACGAACTCAAGCTGGAGATCGCTCCGGACCTCCAGCTGGAGGCCAGGGGAACCCGCATCGATCTGTCGGGCGAGGTGGTGGTTCCCAGCGCTCGCATCGAGCTTCTCGAGGTTCCCGCATCCGGAGTAGGCGTTTCGGATGACGTCGTATTGGTCGGGGTGGAGGCCGAGCCCGAGATCACGGAGCCCACCATCGTCGAGACCACCACCGACGTCACGCTGTCCCTCGGCGACGAGGTGTCCTTTCGAGGGTTGGGGCTGACGACGATGATCGACGGATCGCTTCAGGTGACGAACCAGCCGGGGACGCCGACTCGCGCTGATGGGATTCTGAGCCTGCGCGACGGGCGGTTTCGAGGCTTCGGCCTGAACCTGGTCGTCGACCCGGGCGAGTTGATCTTCAACGGGCCGCTCGATGAGCCCAGACTGCAGATCACGGCGTATCGACAAGCTGACGACGGCACCCGGGCCGGATTCGCGATCGATGGCCCGGCCGACTCGCCCCGCCTCGAGATCTTCTCGGAGCCCCAGCTGAGCGACCAGGAAGCGATTTCGTACATGTTCTCCGGTCAGCCGCTGGACAGAGGCAGCACCCAGCTCAATAGAGCCAACGCCCAGCAAGCCCAGGCAGAGGGCGGAGGAGCCCTTATGGGCAGCAACGTCCTCACCCAGGCTGCCGGCATGGCCATCGGCCTCGACGAGACGAGGATCGATGCCGGCCAGAGACGGGAAGACGCGACGTTCATCGCCGGGAAGTACGTTTCCCCCAGGCTTTTCGTCGCCTACGTCACCGGACTGTTCGAGAACGTCAACGTGCTTCGCGTCCGCTACACGTTGTACAAGGGCTTCCGGCTCCAGGCCGAGACGGGGACGAGACAGACGGTCGACCTGCTCTACCGGTTCGACGTAGGGAAGTGAGTTCGGAGGCCAGCGAGCCGCACGTCAGCTCGGCGGCCGACCGGGCCGATGGCCCGGTGGCCCAGTGGCCTGTTAGTATCAGATGCCCGCAGCCCCACCAGCAACCATGAGGATTGCCGACATGCGTACCCTAAGTGCCCTGTTCTTCTCACTGATCGCCATGACCACTGCGGCCGCCCCGTTGGCAGCCCAGGATCCCGTCCCGCCCAGCGAGAGCCTGGAGGGCGCCTTCCCGGAGCAGACGCCCTTTTCGCCCTATGCCGGGCGCAACTTCCCGACCCAGGTGTTCTGGGGTGACACCCACGTCCATACGGCCATGTCGATGGATGCGGGCGCTTTCGGGGCGCGGCTTCTCCCGAAGGACGCGTACCGTTTCGGTCGCGGGGAAGAAGTGGTGTCGTCGACCGGGCTTCCGGTCAAGCTCTCCCGTCCGCTCGACTTCATCGTGGTGGCCGATCACTCGGACAACATGGGCTTCTTCCCTCGTCTCTATGAGGGCGACCCCGACTTTCTGGCGGACCCGACGGGGAAGCGTTGGTACGAGATGATCCGGCGGGGTGGCCAGGATGGCGTGCAGGTGGCGGTCGAGGTCATCACCGGCTTCACCCAGGGGACCTTCCCGCCGGCGCTCGAGTCGCGTCCCGGCAACCCGGCTTACCGGTCTGCCTGGGACGAGACGATCGAGGCGGCCGAAGAGTACAACGACCCCGGGAATTTCACCGCCTTCATCGGCTACGAGTGGACGTCGACGACCGGCGGCTACAACCTCCACCGCGTCGTCATCTATCGCGACGACGAGGCCAAAGCCGGGGTGATGACGCCCTACACGACGCTGACGCCCGAGGGAAGCGACGACCCGGTCGACCTGTGGGAGTGGATGGCGCAGTACGAGGACAAGACCGGGGGCCGGCTGCTGGCGATCGCCCACAACGGCAACCTCAGCAACGGCATCATGTTCCCGCTCGACGAGACCTTTTCGGGTCGGTCGGTGGACGCTCGGTACGCGGAGACGCGGGCCAAATGGGAGCCGTTGTACGAGGCCACCCAGATCAAGGGTGACGGCGAGACCCACCCCTTCCTCTCGCCGGACGACGAGTTCGCCGACTACGAGACCTGGGATCAGGGCAACCTCGATCTCTCGGCGCTCAAAGAGGACTGGATGCTCGAATACGAGTATGCCCGGTCCGGTCTCGGCGTCGGGTTGGAGATCGAACAAAGGGTCGGCACGAATCCCTACAAGTTCGGGATGATCGGCTCGACCGACACCCACACGGCGCTGGCCACGGCCGAAGAGGAGAACTTCTTCGGCAAGCACTCGGGCTCGGAGCCGGGACCCAACCGGTGGGAACACCCCATGGCCAAGGTGGGCGACCTCGAGTATGCCGGCTGGTCGATGGTGGGGTCGGGCTACGCCGCCGTGTGGGCCAGCGAGAACACGCGCGAGGCGCTGTTCGACGCCATGATGCGCAAGGAGACCTACGCCACGACCGGTCCCCGGATGCTGGTGCGCTTCTTCGGTGGCTGGGATTTCACTCAAGGCGATGCGAAGAGCCGACTTCCGGCCAATGCCGGGTACGCCAGGGGCGTTCCGATGGGCGGCGATCTTAGCGCCGCCCCCGCCGGCAAGTCCCCGACTTTCCTGGTGGCGGCCCTCAGGGACATGCTGTCGGGCAATCTGGATCGGATTCAGATCGTGAAGACATGGCTGGAGGATGGGGAGCGGATGGAGAAGGTGTACGATGTGGTCTGGTCGGGCGATCGGAGTCCGGGCGCCGATGGGGTGCTGCCTCCGGTGGGCAACACGGTGGACGTGGCGAACGCGACGTGGACCAACACCATTGGCGCGGCGGAGCTGATCGGCGTCTGGACCGACCCGGATTTCGACCGCTCGGTAAGGGCGGCGTACTACGCCCGGGTGATCGAGATCCCCACCCCGAGATGGACGGCCTACGAGGCGAAGCGCTACGGCGTTACCATGCCCGACGAAGTACCCATGATCACCCAGGAGCGGGCCTACACAAGTCCGATCTGGTATACGCCTTAGATAACGGGAAAGCCGCCGTCCGTGTTGTCATATCCGGCGGACGGCCGGCGCACCCACCATCGTCGCAGCCATCAGGAGAAAAGGAACCAGCCATGTCACGGATGATGAAAACCGCCCCGGCTCTTCTGTTGGTCACGGGCGTGGCCGTTGGAATCGTTATCATGCGTGATCTGGATCATCGAGCCCAGGCCAAGGAAGGTGGGTACGCTTCGGCGGCTGCGGCCCAGGAGGCTGGGGCCCAGGACAATACGCCGCGCGGGCGCACGCCCGCGGCGATCGTCGATGGCCAGTACCCGGCCAGCTATTTCCCCAATACTGAGCTGCTTGGCGCCGATGAAATGCGGATCACGGCGCTCGGCACGGGCATGCCGAATCAGACCAAGCGGGCCGTATCGATCTCGTATTTCGTGGAGCTGGGCAACGGGGAGAAGTTCCTGTTCGATATCGGTATGGGCGCGATGGGGAACTTGTTCTCCCTGCGGCCCGACTTCTCGAAGATCGACAAGGTATTTGCCAGCCACCTTCACGTAGACCACGTGGGTGACTTCATGGGGCTGCATATCGGTAGCTGGCTGTCCGGCCGCTATACGCCGATCCACTTCTACGGGCCCAGCGGTTCCAGCCCGGAACTGGGGTCCAAGGCGTTCATCGAGAGCATGCAGACAGGCTACGCCTGGGACATTGCCACCCGCACCGGCGCACTGCCTGATCAGGGTGGACGTATCGTGGTGCACGAGTTCGACTACAAGCAGGAAAACGAGGTGGTCTACCAGGAGAATGGTGTGACGATCCGGTCCTGGCCGGCCATTCACAGCCTGGACGGCGCGGTGAGCTTCAGCCTCGAATGGAACGGGCTCAAGTACGTGTTCGGTGGCGATACCTATCCCAACAAGTGGTATATGGAGTTCGCCGCCGGTGCGGACGTGGCCTCGCACGAGTGTTTCCTGCCGCCCAAGGCACTGGCTGCGTACTTCGGTTGGGATCTGGCCCAGGCGACGTACGTGTCGACGAGAATACACAGCGAGCCCCAGGCCTTTGGAAAGGTCATGGCCACGCTCAAACCGCGAATGGCGGTGGGTTATCACTCGGTGCAATCGCCGGAGAACAACGCGGCGATCATGACTGAAGTCCGCAAGGTCTACGACGGTCCGCTGACCATCGCGCGCGACCTGATGGTGATCAATGTCACCAAGGACGATATGGTCGTGCGCATGGCCACGGTCGATGAGTACGCGCTACCGCCCGACGTTACGCCGGCCTACGTCAAAGCGCCTCGCACAGACACAAAATCCCCGTCTGAGGCCATCTTGGGTGGCAAGTGGGAAGGCTATACCCCACCGCCGATGCCGCAGCGAGGTCAATGAAGCGCCAGCCTGGTGCCATAGGAACGAGGAAGCAACCGCGCAACGAGCCCGCTCTCGCAGCGGGCTCGTTGCTGACCCGGCGGCGGGTCGAACCAAGAGCCTTCTCAAGGAGCCCCCGCCGTTCGTGCTGCAAAGGGCGCTGGAGGACTTCCGCGTGACGTACGAGCTGAACGCGTACTGTGAGGATCCCGAACGGATGTATCCGCTGTACTCTGAATTGCACCGAAACATTCAGGACGTGTTCAACGAGCACGGGGTGCAGATCATGACCCCGGCCTACGTGACGGATCCCGAGGAGCCCAAGATCGTCCCCCAAAACCGGTGGTACGAGCCGCCTGCTCGGACGGCGGCTGGGGACAACCCAACGTCCGAAGCCGCGCCGACCGGCTCGGCCCCGTCCCCGCGCGGCCGCCGACGGGCAAACCAGCTTCCCGAGTCATGACACTGAACCGCCAGGACAAAGAGTACATCTCCGTCGGTGTGTCCGTGGCGGCGGGGTGCAAGCGCTGCTTCGAGGTTCACGTCAAGGAGGCGCGATTCCAAGGGGTGGCGGAAGACGAGATTGTCGACTCGATGAACATCGCTCTCGACGTTCGGGAGCGTGCCCAAGAGATCATGAAGGAGCACGGGCTAAAGGTGCTCGGTCGTAAGCTGGCACAGCTAGTCACCGGGGAGGACGAAGAGGGCGGGGAAAAGGCTGCACCCCCCGGCACGAGAATCGAAGAGCTCACGGCCGCCGCGTGCGCGTTTGCCGTGAACTGTGAGAGGAGCTTGGAGCGACACCAGGCCAACGCCCGGGCAGCGGGGGCGACGGACGAGGAGATCCAAGAGGCGGTGCGGATCTCTCAGTTTATCAAGGGCAAGGCGGCCTCGCTGTGCTGCAAGCGGATCTAAGGAGCCACAAACAGTCTCCGCTCGGATCGGTTCAGGGCACAGCCTCGGGGCGAAAGCAGCGAGATGAAGAACGGATACTATGCGGCGTGAAGCCGCGCGTTGCTGAGCGATTTCGACGAGACGGTGCGAGCGACTTAATTGACAGGGAAGTAGAGTGGGTCTCGCAGATTACTTCCATTCCGTGGCGACCGGCCCGAAGCGCCGGCGAGAACTCCTGACGCCGCTCGGGCTCCTGATCTTCGGAGGCACGCTCACCGTGGTGATCTTGGGCGGTCTGTACACGGATCGGTGGATCGGACTACCTGCCCTCTTGCCAGGCATCGTCGGCGTTGCCGTCGGCGTTCCGTTCCTGACAGCCGGCGCTCTGCTGTGTGGGTGGTGCGTCGCTCGCTTCTTGAAGGCGCGCGGAACGCCCGTACCGCTGAATCCTCCTGAAGAACTGATCGTGAGTGGACCCTACGCGTGGGTCCGGAATCCAATGCTCACCGGTGTCTTCGGGGCGCTCTTTGGTCTGGGACTGCTCCTGCATTCCGCTGGCATCGCGTTGATCTGGACGCCGGCATACGTGCTGGTGCATCTGGCCGAGTTGAAGCGGGTTGAGGAGCCGGAATTGGCGCGGCGGTTCGGGTCCGCCTACGCCGAGTACCGGACGCAGGTCCCGATGTTCATCCCGCGTCTTCGGCGCCACGGTGGCTGGAGCGCAGCCGCAAGTTCCAAGTAGTAGCCCCGGGCGAATACCCTCGTGCCTCCGCACGTCCTCGTATGTAGATGGAGACTGGCGCTACCTGTCTCCCTCAGGGCGGGGCTCCCTCAGGGAAGGTCTCCCCCGGGAGACAGCTGGATGATCCGTCCCGACTTGGAAGGAGTCGGGCTCCCGGCATCCACCGAGATCAGCAGCTTGCCGCTTGGAAGCTGCGCAACATCGCGGACCCTCCCGACACTCGTGAGCACGATCTCCGTCTCGTCGGTGGCCGGATCGTAGCGGAGCAGGTGCTGGGGGTTGAGGGCACCCAGCAAGAACGAACCGTTCCAGGACGGGATTGTGCTGTCCTCGATGAGGAGCAGACCCGACGGCGCGACGCGGAAGTCCGGACCCCAGAACTTGGCTGGAAGGATCGAGACGGCGGCGGCTTCCTCTTCCGTCATGTCGGATACGGGCGTTCCGTCGTAGTTGAGCCCGTAGGAGAACAGCGGCCATCCGTAGTTGCCCCCCGCGGTGATGATGTTCAGCTCGTCGCCGCCCATGGGACCGTGCTCGTTCTCGTACAGCGTCCGCTGCGCGGCGTCGTAGTGGAGCCCCTGGGGGTTTCGATGACCGTACGACCAGATGGTCGAGGGTTCGGATGCCCCGGGGAGCAGCGGATTGTCCGGCGGGATTTGCCCATCGGCCGTGAGTCGGTGGATCTTCCCGAGGTCGGAGCCGAGATCCTGGGGGCCCGGGACAGGGTAGGGACTGCCTCCGACGCCGAACGACAGGAAGAGGTGGGACGCGTCCTCCCAGGCAATCCTCGAGCCGATCGAGAAATCGTCCGACTCGTAGATCACTTCCAGGTTCCGGGCTCGGTCGTCGCGGAGCTCGAAGCGCGCGACCGCCAGTCCGAAGGCAGCGTCGTCGTAGGCGACGTAGACCAGCCGGTTGTCCTCGAAATCGGGATGAAGGCTGACGTCCAGCAGGCCGCCGAACCTGCCCGCGTCGACGGTCCTCGACTCCGGGACGCCCGCGACCTGGGTCACTTCGCCGCCCACGTAGTGATGGAGCGCCCCACTTCGCTCGGCGAAGAGGAGCTCCTCCTCGCCGATGACCGCGATCGCGTCGGGAATCCCGTACCCGGACGCAAGGACCCCGGGTTCCGTGATCTCGTCGTTGGGGGTATCGTCGGGGGCGAGGAACTCACTCGCCTCGCAGGCCGGAAGCAGCGAGATCCCGACGGCCATCAGCCCCAGATGCTTGCGGATCACGTTCGTGATTCCCCTCGGTCCGCCAGCCGATACCGCTTGACCACCCATTTCTCCACAGCCTCCCGATAAACCCACATCCTGGAGCGCCTAAGGCACCCGAGCGCTTACGGAAATATCCTGCTTGCGATCGGCCATGACGAGCATACGGATCGCCCCGGCTCCCACTGCTTACGTCGCTCCGGGCGCCCAAGCAGAGAGCGATGAGCAACTCATCTCGTTGTGGCTCCACGGCCGCTCTCCCCACACCGACGTGCGTAACCCAAGGAGATTGCTCAGTTCCGCAGCTTCGCCTACGGCACGGAGCCCGAAGCGGTGCTGCCGATCCTCATGAGGGTCGGCGTGGAACACCCGATCAGCCAGGAATCCGTCGAAGCAGTTCGGGGCCAGCGTCGCAGCTCGACGTACGGTGACACACCTCTTGCTGTCAGTGTACAATGTATGTACACTAGTGGTATGAGCGAGCTTCGGTTTGAATGGGATCCGAAGAAGAACACTGCCAATGAGCGGAAACACGGTGTCAGCTTCGACGAGGCGTCTACGGTGTTCTCTGATGAGCATGCCCTGCTGATTGAGGATCCCGACCATTCCGACGACGAAGAGCGTTTCATTCTTCTAGGTTTGAGTGCGAACCTGCGGACGCTGGTCGTCTGTCATTGCTACCGGGAAGCCGAGAGTGTCATCCGGTTGATCTCGGCGCGAAAGGCCAATCGGAAGGAGCGTAACGAGTACGCACGGAGATGGACACCATGAGAGAGGACTACGATTTCTCGAAGGCGCGACAGAACCCGTACGCAAAGCGCTTGAAGAAGCGGGTCACGATCCGGCTCGACGAGGTAACGATTGCTTACTTCAAGCAGTTGTCAGAGGAGAGTGGTATTCCCTACCAGACATTGATCAACCTCTACCTCCGCGACTGCGCTGCAAGCAACCGTCGTCTGCGGATGTCTTGGAAGCCTCCGAAATCAGCCAAAGTCGCTCGCTGATTGGAGGCCACGTTCAGTTAGCCGGCCCCAACTAGGAGCCCGCACCGAACGCAAGGAGCCTGCTCTCGCAGCGGGGGCCTTTCATCGGGTGGGCGAACTCAGAGGGCGAACGACGCGCTCCGCCTGCAGCCCGCGCTTGAGATCCTGGGGTAGCCCGCCAAGCAGCTGAGACCACCTGAGAAGGACCACGATCGCGTGGTCTATACCTTATTATCCTACCCAGATCGCGCGCAGACCTCGCCCAGGAAGTTCGCCCTGTCGGGCGAGGCTCCCGTTTCATCGCGAGAGCTTCTTGGTGGAGGTCGCGATGGCCTCCGTGTATCTACTCGAAGAACGGTTGTCGTCCTGTCCCTCTGCACCCGGGAAAAGGGTCGATTGCTAGTCCCAGGTCTGTCGGTCGCCGCATTCGTGTCGGGCGCTCTCTGCATGCGCGGGAAGTACTCTGACTCCAAGATACTCATCTATGTTTTTAAGCCACTCACAACGATGCTATTACTTGGCGTGGCCGTAGCTGCAGGGGCGTTTGCTACGACATATGGGCGGCTAGTTGCTCTGTCGATCGTCTTCTCGCTCGCGGGAGACATCTTCCTGATGCTTCCGAAGGATCGTTTCATCAATGGGCTGCTGAGCTTCCTAGTCGCACATGTGGTGCTCATCGTGGCATTCGCGCTTCAAGCCACTGGCCTTTCGTGGTGGTTGCTTATTCCTATCGCCGCGGGCATAGGCATGTACTCTGCGCTAGCCCCGCACCTCGGCCGCATGAAGATCCCCGTGGTCGTCTACATCACTGTGATTGCAGCGATGGCCTGGTTTGCCCTGGAGCGGTGGCATCTGCAGGGCTCGACGAGTGCGGCACTGGCTGCCTTGGGATCGGTTTTCTTCCTGTATTCCGACTCCACACTCGCGCTCAATCGCTTCCGGGCAAAGTTCCGATTGGCTGATTTCTTGGTTCTCAGCACGTACTACGCATCGATCTGGCTGATCGCCCTGTCCGTGCATCGCGACTGGATGTGACGTGTAATCTTGCTGCTTGGTCGGGGACGGCCGGTTCACCAGCGTCCCGTACTGCAGATCCTGGGGTAGCCCGCCAAGCAGCTGAGGCCACCTGAGAAGAACCGCGATCGTGCAGTCTATGCCTTATAATTCTACCGGATCGCGCGCAGACCTCGCCCAGAAGTTCGCCCAGTTGGGCGCGAGTCGCCGAGAGTCACTACTCTAAGTAGATTACTGACAGCTAGTTAGCCGGGGTGGCGGAAAGGCAGACGCGAGGGACTTAAAAGAAGGAGCCGCTCGCCACGAAGTTGACTGTTTCCGCTCACTTTCGCGGTTTTCTTATCTGATCCAGATAAGTTCAGACCTGCAGATTCGCTGTTCTCACCACCGAAGTTCGCCCTGATTCTTCGCCCAGCATACCAAGCGGCGGTTACTTGACTTCTGAGAGGTCGAGCGAGGAGATGTCGAGCACCGTGTTCTCCTGCTTGTATCGCTCCCACATTTCGATCATGGATTCGAGCCGCTCCGGTTGCTCGCTGGCAAGGTCGTTCATCTCTGCCGGGTCCACCGACAGGTTGTACAGCTCCCATTCGCCGGACCCGAATGGCGGTGGCATCCACAGGATTTTCCAGTCACTGTCGAAGAACGCCTTCAACCCGAACAGCTCGTAGCCAACGTGAGCGGCTCCCGCGTACGGATCCTCAACGCTTCCGTCGAGCAGCTCGAGCACGGACTGACCCTGCAGCGCCCTCACCTCGTGATCGTCGAGCCGACTCGGCGGCTCGACGCCCGCCAGATCCAGAATCGTCGGCATGATGTCTCGGACGTGGAAGAAGGAGTGATTGATCGCACTAGAGTTGGTCTGCAGGCCGGGCAGCTTGGCGATGAAGGGGGAGCGGATCCCCCCTTCGGCTGGGAACCCCTTGAACATCCGGCTCGGTGACATGCTCGCCTGCGCCCAGCCGGGTCCCATCTCGATGAAGGAGTTGAGTAGTCCCCGGTTCTCCAGGCTATTGTCGAACGAGCCTGCATAGTCGTCCGTCCAGCCGGGATAAAGTGTGGGGTAGGCGCCGTTCGCCCCGTTGTCCGAGAAGAAGATGACCAGTGTGTTGTCGTACTCGCCGATCTCCTTCAGATAATCGAACACCCGCTGGATCTGCGCGTCCATGTAATCCACCATGGCGGCATAGACCTCCATGTCGCGGGCAGCCTCCTGTCGACTCTCGGGAGACAACTGATCCCATGCTTCGACGTTCGGTAGGCGGGGGAACGGTTCGGAACCCTCCGGGATGATTCCGAGATCCACAAGCGCCTGTAGCCTACGGCGCCGCAGAACGTCCCAGCCCTCTTCGTATGTCCCCCGGTACTTGTCGATATAGTCTCTCGGCGCGTGCAGCGGGTCATGAGGTGCGGTGTAGGAGAGATAGGCGAAGAAGGGCCGGTCCTCAGCTCGGTCTGCCTGGAGCCACTCGAGAAGCATGTCCGTGTAATGCGTCGTCGAATAGAAATCCTCGGGGAGTTCTTCCACGGGCTGACCGTTACGCCGGTAGATCATGGGCTGGGGAGGAGAGAGCGGCCTGCGATCGCTCCAGTGGCTGCCCCCACCTGGAACGAGGATGAAGGTTTCATCGAAGCCCCTGGCATGAGGACTGGTCTCCTCTTCGAAGCCCAGGTGCCACTTACCCGCCATGTACGTACGGTAGCCGTTGGCCCGGAGCACTTCCGGTAGAGCAGCAACCTCGAAGTTTAGGTAACCAGCGTAGCCCGGATACCCCTCCATCTCCGGATTCTTGAACTCTCCCATCGTTCCCAGGCCCGCCTGGTGGTTGTCGACTCCGGAGAGGAGCACCGAGCGAGTGGGGGAGCAGCTCGGGAGAACGTGGAAGTTGGAAAGTCGTACCCCTTCGGTGGCCAACGCGTCGAGCGTCGGCGTATCGACCTCCCCTCCGAAAGCTCCGATGTCCGAGTATCCCAGGTCGTCCGCGACGATCAGCAGGACGTTGGGTCGCCTGAGGGCGTCGACTTCCGGTTCCGCTTCTTCACAGCCCGATACCACCAATCCAAGAGCCGGTATCAGGCTGAGCAGCAGTCGCCTCGTCATTCCTGTGCTCCGGTGTTTCGGGTGAGGGTGACTACCAAAGCTTATCCGTGAGGCAGCACAACGCCAGACGACGCCCGCTGGCGTTTGACACGGTGACTCCTGCGGGGCCTCCCCCTCTCGCATCCGGCCCCTCCACGCTCCTGATCTCGTCCTCGAGCAGCAGATTCGCTGTTCTCGCCACCTAAGTTCGCCCTGATTCTTCGCCCTCTCGAAAGCGGCTGGCGGTATTCGCATCGGAGGGCTTTCGGCCCTATGTACGTTGACGTATCGTGCGCGCTTCTGATCTATTTCTCGGCTTCCCTCGCCCTCAAAATCTGTAACAACGGAGACATCCATGACCAAAGCACCCCTACTGTTGGCGTGGATCGTCACGACACTGATGCTTTTTGGCGCTTGCACCCGCGACCAGACCGAGCCCCAAGGCACCGAGAAGGAGATCCTCGGGGCCATCGACTTCCCAACGTCGTGCAATGAGGATGTTGCCGAGGTTTTCACGCGGGGCATAGCGCTTCTTCATTCCTTTGAATACCCAGAGGCGCGCGCCGACTTTCAAGTCGTTGCCGAACAAGATCCTGCGTGTGGCATCGCCCACTGGGGCGTAGCCATGACCTACCTCCATCCGGTCTGGCCCTCGCCGATGACGGCGGAACGGTTCACGGCTGGTAACATCGCCGCCGAGAAAGCGGAGACTGTAGGCGCCTCAACGGATCGCGAACGAGCCTATATCGAGACGACCAGCGCCTTCTACGGTCACGGCGTAGAGCGCCCACATCGCGTGAGGGCACAGGCCTGGTCCGATGCCATGCATGGACTGTCCGAACACTTCCCGGACGACACAGAGGCTACGATCTTTTATGCGTTGTCCCTGCTCGGCACCTCTGATCCAAGCGATGCGACGCTCGGCAATCAGAAGCAAGCCGCCGCCCTCTTGAACGAGCTGTTTCCCTCGCAGCCGGACCACCCTGGTATTGCCCACTATCTGATCCACTCGCTCGACTATCCGGCGCTCGCCGACCAAGGCTTGCCGGCTGCGCTGGTGTACGCACGGATCGCCCCTTCATCGTCGCACGCCCTGCATATGCCCTCGCACATCTTCACGCGCCTCGGTATGTGGGACGAGTCGATTGCGACGAACATCAAATCGCGAGACGCCGCACGACAGCTCTCCGCGAAGACCACGCCGGGCGTTGTTTCCGACACCGAACTGCATGCGCAAAGCTACTTGGCATACGCCTATCTACAGATTGATGATCAAGCCCGTGCAAAGGCTGTTGTGGACGAAGTCGCTCAAGTAACGAGAGGTCGGTCTGGCGATCCGCTTGCGGCCATCCCGGCCCGCTGGGCACTCGAGCGGCGAGATTGGGAGACGGCGGCCAGAATCGAGTTCTCGGCAGTCTCAATAGATATGAAGACGGATTGGCCTCGGCTCGAGGTTCGTGCGATCACGCCGTTTGCCCGCGCGTTGGGTGCGGCTCGAACCGGCCAGATCGAGGAAGCACGCGCCGAGGTGGAGAAGCTTCGCCTGCTTCAACGCGGTCTTGAGGAATCACCGATTCCCGGTCCCTATGACTGGACAAGCCAAGTCGAATCCATGTGGCTTGCCGCGGCCGCGTGGGTGGCCTATGCGGAAAATCGGACCGAGGAGGCCGTTGATCTCGCTCGGTCCGCCGCAAAGCTCGCCGAAGCAGCCGGCAAGCACCCGCGCACGCCGGGCGCACTCCTGCCTCCGCGGGAACTGCTCGGCGACATGTTGCTGGAGTTGAACCGCCCGGCCGAAGCACTTGTCGAGTACGAGCGGTCGCTGCGTGAAGCCCCCAGACGCTTTAACAGTCTGTACGGCGCCGCTCGCGCCGCGGAGTTGTCCGGCAGCCCGGAAAAGGCCAAGGAATATTACGGCAAGCTTGTCGAGATGACCGTCGACGAATCGACCCGGCCGGAGGTCGAACAAGCTCGAGCGTTCCTCGCGTCGGTTTAGCCTCAGACACTGGACCGACCCTATCTTGGTCTAGTCGAGAGATGAGACATGCGCTTGTTGGCTTCGCCGACGAGCGGACAGGCGGCATCCTGCCCGGTTACACCGACTTCATCACGGAAAACCGCTTCGACGTGGACGATGTGATCCGGCCGATCTATGAGGAGGCAAGCCAGGTGCTCGGCCGCGAGTTCGCCTATCCGGGTGACGAGGGCAGCGACGACTGATGAGAGGTGGCTTGCCGGAGCTCGGGGTGCGTTCTATTCGTTCCCGCTATCTTCGACGTTCTCACTTGTACCGCAGTTCAACGCCGACCTCATCAGCGGCAAAGGGGCGACCCTGGTGTATGGGCTCGCTTTCGGCATCGGGTTTTGACTTCTCGGTCGGGCGACACTTTCCAGGCATCCCGCACTTCGGCTACTCCGACACCTCTTCGGCAGCTGAGACCAGCTGAGAAGGACCGTGATCGTGCGGTCTGTACCCTATGATCCTAGTGTTCTGCATTGCTTCTTCGAATAACACTTGAGATCGGATGGAGTCTTGATGAGTTACAAAACGGCAGCTCTTCTGGCCCTCTTGAGCACCGTGATCGGCGGTTGCTCACCCGACGACGGCAACTCGGGACCCTCCTCTGGCGAACAGGCGGCCGACTACATCGAGAAGTATCCGTACCAGGAAACGCACCGCCTGCTCCTCGACTACACGCAGGGCGATCCGAGCGCACTCAACACGTGGGTGCTCGGCGGAACCCCGGCGCTCGTGAAAGCTGGCGAGGATCGCGTGGTGCGCATGAACAACGATACCTACTACAAGATGGCCTTCATCGACCTGAGTCAGGGATCGGTGATCCTCAGCTCCGACAGTCCCAGCCGTGAGCGGTTCAACTCCTTCCAGCTCATGGACGACCGGAACACCAACTATCGGAACGTGATCTTTCCCGCGGGGACCTACACGCTCTACAACGGTGAGAGGCCTCAGCGAGTCGACGGCGAGGCCATCGAAGTGCCCTCCGAATGGTCGGTCGTGCTCGTGCGAGTCGAAGTTAAGGACAAGAACGACCCTGTGGATGTCGAGGCTGCGCAGGAGGTGTTCAACGGCATTCGCATCGAGGGCGCAGGTCCCGAAGCGATACGGGGATTGGACCTGTTGAGCGGCTTCTCGGAGAGCGTGGCCGCCGAAGCGAATCGCTTGATGGACAGCACGGCCACCAACATGGAGATCCGGCTGCTCGTCGCGAGTCCCGACCAGGTCCCCGGCGAGGTTTCCTATCTTCGCTTGGCAGCCGGCACCAAGTGTTGCTGGGGAGGTCCTCTGCCGTCACACAGCTCCTACGAAACGATCTTCTTCGATGCAGCCGGCGAGGAAATGGCTGGTTCGAAAGGCGCGTACACACTGACTACGGAAGAGCCCCCTGTGGACGCCTTCTGGTCGCTGACCGTTTACGATACGGAACGCGGCGGCTACCTCCACCCGAACGAGGACGACCGGTACCACATCAGCGGCAACACTGGTGTCCCGAACGAAGACGGGACCTTCACGTTTACTTTCAGAGAGAGTTGTGGCGACCGGGATCTGAACTGCCTCGAAGTGCCCGCAGGTCGGTTCGATCTCGCTGCAAGGTACTATCTGCCATCTGCCGAGATCATTTCTGGGGAGTGGACGATCCCTCGACCTACGCTCGAGCAGTGATTCGAGTGGCCCGGCGCCGTCACTCCAGCGGTTACGGACACCTGGAGGTGCGAAAGCCCGCTATTTCTTAGCGGGCTTTCTGCCAGTCGGGGCGTCGGGATTTAAACGCCAAGTTCGCCCAGGAAGTCCGCCCAGTTGGGCGCGAGTCGCCGAAAAGAGCGCTTCGCGCGGGCAGAAACGGCGGCTGGAAGGCGCACAGGCAGTCAGAAGGGGGTCGTGGAGGTAGGGCCGGGTGGTCCTGGCAAGACGAGGGCAGCCTGAGTACGATCCGCCTATGGATTTCGAGGTGCGAATCGAGACTAACCGGTGAGGGCGAGTACGTTGCGACTTGCTCGGATCCCGAGGTCAGCTCCCGAGGCTTGAGCAGAACCAGTGCCCTGGAACTCCTGCGGGCAGAGATCCGATATCGACTGGAGATGTGTCCCTGCTCAAGCGTGGATGACGACTACGTGCAGCTTCGGGTCGAAGGCTGGTAACCCCTACGCCCGCTCCCGCTCGCCGTCCGCATAAGGGCCGGAATAGGAATCTCGCTATGTCCACGACACGGAACCAAACTGTCATGAAGACGCTCACGTGGCTTCTACTTGCGGGGGCATTCGCGCCCGCGCTGCCCGCCCAGCAGCCCGGCGAGCTCAGCTATCACGATGAATCCATCATGCCAGAGGGAATCGTCGGAGAGCGGATCGAGTCCATGATCGAGACGTTCAACTCGGGCGACCCTGAGCGCGTGCAGCAGTTCCTACAAGACGAAACGACGTCCGCATTTCGGAGTTTCGCGCCGATGGAGGAGCACCATCAGGTGTTTGCCTCAACGTATCGGCAGTGGGGTCCTGTCAGCTTCCACAGCATTCGGACGTACAACCCAGCCAGCCCCGACGAAGTGATCGTGATCCTGCGCGACTCGAACTTCGGTTCGTGGCGCGCGTTCACCTTCGAGTTCGATGAGAATACCGATCACCGCGTCTCGAGCTTCGCCTTCAACAGCGCCCGCACCCCGTCCAACGTGGACGAGCCGTCGCTTCCACAAGCTGAGGCGATCGAGGAGGTGGCCACGGTCTTGAACCGGATCTGCGATCGCGATCTGTTCTCTGGCACCGTGCTGATCGCGAGGGATGATGACGTGCTGTTCACTCACGTCTGCGGCGAAGCGAGCAAGCGTTTCCACGTGCCGAACCGGCTCGACACGAAGTTCAACCTGGGGTCGATGAACAAGATGTTCACGTCCGTCGCGATCATGCAGCTTGTGGAGCGCGGCGTGCTGTCACTCGACGATCCGATCAGCGAGTACGTGGACGAATCGTGGCTCCCGCGCACAACTACCGAGAGGATCACTGTGCATCACCTGCTCACTCACACATCGGGACTGGGCAGCTACTTCAACGACACCTACTGGCAGAGCTCGCGCGAGAACTTCCGCGAGCTGGACGACTACAAGCCGCTCGTGAAGACGGAAACGCTCGCCTTCGAGCCGGGCGCGGAGTTCCGCTACAGTAACACCGGCATGTTCCTGCTCGGCGTCGTGATCGAGAGCGCGACCGGCGAGAATTACTTCGATTACATCCGCGAGCACATCTACGCACCCGCCGGGATGGTCGGCTCCGACAGCTACGACATGGACATGCCCGTCGAGAATCTGGCCATCGGGTACGATCCGTCGCCCGGCTCCGACTACGGCTACGAGAACAACCTGTACAAGCACGTGATCCGCGGCGGGCCGGCCGGCGGCGGATTCTCGACGGTCGAGGACCTGTACCGGTTCGCCAGGGCGCTCACGAACGAGAAGCTCCTCTCGAAGGCCTCGCTCGAGCGGATGTGGGAGGACCACGCGGGCGCCGACTACGGCTATGGCTTCTCCGTAGCGGATGGGGCGCTGGGGCGTATGGTCGGTCACGGCGGTGGGTTTCCGGGACTCAACTCGAATCTCGACATCATGCTGGACCGCGGCTACGTCGTGGCGGTGATGTCGAACTACGGGTCGGCGGCGACACCCGTGGCGATGCGGATCAACGGGCTGCTGGCGCGCGTGCCCGCGACGAGCTGACTCCGCTCGCTCCCAGACGCCTTCGAGCAGGCCGGCGCGGAGCCGGGACTTCCTCAATCGCATCCTCGCCGGAGAAGTGCCGATCACGGGAGAGGTGGCGACCGCCATTGAAGAGGGCGCCCCTCCTGTGATGGCTGCCATCGCGGGACCGTGGCGTCGTTGCCGGCCGGAGAGAAGAGTGGCTCGAGGACCACGATCGCGTGGTCGATACCTTCTTATCCTACCCTTGGCGCGCGGAGACCTCGCCCAGAAGTTCGCCAAGTTGGGCGCGAGTCGCCGAGAGCCACGACTCTAAGTAGATTACTGACAGTTAGTTAGCCGGGGTGGCGGAAAGGCAGACGCGAGGGACTTAAAATCTCCAACGGATGTAACCTAGACCGCACGCCTAAGAACACTCCGACCCGGCGATCATCCCGTCAAACAAGGCTGTTCTACGGTTTTCGTCGAGGTGCGTAGGTGCCTCGACGTGTCAGCACGAGGCACTAGAAGGCACTACAAGGCACTTCGTTTTGGTACCCGTTTGTTACCGGGACTACTAGCGGTCACCGATGACCGGCTGATGCAGACCTCCAGATTCGCTGTTCTCACCACCTAAGTTCGCCCAGATTCTTCGCCCAGCCTGTTCGACCAGCATACGGAGCCGTATTCTCTTCCACTTCCCAGGATCCGTGTTCAGCAAGTCAAAGGAGGGGCGTATGTGCAAAGCGGCAATGATCAGCCTGCTGCTAACCGGGGCCAGCGGCTGGCTGTCGGCCCTCGAAGCACAAGAGATCGTTCACGACGCGGAGTACTACGTTCTCGAAGCACAAAACGGAGAGCGGTGGAGGATAGAGGATGGAGAGCTAGATGCGAGGTTGGCCGAGCTGAGAGAAGCTCACGGCTCCCCACCAAATATCATTTACATCCTCTGGGATGACACGACGTTCGGAGCCGTTGGACTCCCGGCGCTGCAGAAGAACTTCGGGTTCGAGACCCCGAGCCTCAATCAGCTGGCCCAGGAAGGCATCAACTTCACCCGGATGTACACCGAGCCGTCCTGCACCCCCACGCGTGTTGCCTTCCTAACCGGAAGACACCCGGTGAGGAACGGCATGGGCGAGGTTGGGATGCCTCACGAGATGGCCGGATTGCGCGGTGACGAGGTAACCATCGCCGAGGTACTCTCGGCCGCTGGCTACGCGACCGCACACTTTGGAAAAGGGCACCTGGGAGACATCGAAGAGAGCTACCCGCACAACCAGGGCTTCGATGAAGCCCTCTTCACGCCGATGAATCAAATCATATCGCAGTGGAATCCGACAGGAGACGCGGTCGGAGCCGCTCGTGGCTTTGCTCTGGAAAACTACCCACCGGACCCGTACCGTCTCGACGACCCCGGCTTGATTCCAATGGGCCTCGTCATGGCGATCGAGGGCCGTAAGGGCGAGCAAGGGAAGGAATGGGGCACCCCGACCCTCGAGTCGTACAACGAGATGGATCCCGAAAGCGAGAGGCGGACCCTGGACTTCATCCGCAGGAACGCCGAAGCGGGCAAGCCGTTCTTTGTCGAGTACTGGCCGAATCTTCTCGCTCTGATCAAGGCCTATCCAAAGAAGAAAACACAGGCCGGCACCATGGTTTCCGAGGAGCTCCAGGTCCTGGATGCGTTTGTCGGCGAGCTAATGCAGGAACTCGAATCGCTCGGCATCGCCGAGAATACGCTCGTCGTCGCCATGGCCGACAACGGTCCCATGGTACATAGCCCGCCGCCGCAATTCGGCATGCTCAGTCTCATGTACCGCGGCGGCAAAGGTGACTTTCTGGAGGGCGGAGTCCGGGTACCAGCGTTCGCGTGGTGGCCGGGCATGATAGATGGCGGGCAGACGGTGGGAGACATCGTTCACGTAACCGATCTATTCACAACCTTCGGGCGCCTGGGTGGTGCGTTGGAGCACGTGCCCACGGACCGCGTGATCGACGGGATCGACCAAACGGCGTTGCTGCTCAACGGCGATACCCACAGCCGACGCGACTACGTGTTCATCTATGCGGGGCACAAGCTTGGGGCGACGGTCAAAGGCCGTTACAAGCGTCACTGGATCGGTGGTGGAGAGGTGGCAGCTTCCGGCATGCCCGAGGCATACTACGATCTCTACGTCGATACTCGTGAAGACAACCCGATGCTTATACCACTGATTCACACGCAGGGCCAGTTCAATCGCATGCGCGCCCGGCACGAGCTTATGAAGCAGAGGTATCCGGACAAAAAGAAGGCTTACGGCATCCCATATACCGGACTGTCCAACGCGCGGCCGGAGACCACGGCGATAGCCGACCAGATGAGGCGAAACATCGAGAACCTACCCTTCGACGTAAGGGAATACCTCGAACACGAGATTCCGGGCTCGAAGGCCGATCCCGATTTCGGCGGATAGTCCTCGCTGACAGAAACGGGTGGCGAACGCAAGGAGCCCGCTCTCGCAGCGGGCTCTTTTCAACGGTGGGCGAACTCATAGGGCGAAGGACGCGCTTCGTCTGAATCCCGCCCTTCGGATACTGGGGTAGCCGGCCAAGCAGCTGAGACCGCCTGAGAAGGACCGCGATCGCGTGGTCTATACCTTATAATCCTACCCTGATCGCCAGCAGACCTGCTGATGCATTGAAGCTCAGCCCGTTTCTCCTAACAACGAGGTTCCGTTGAGTAACCCCGAAGGGACTCTCAAGCGCCGATGGCGCCTGCTGCTGCTCGAGATCGCCGCCATCTTCATCGGCATCACCGCCTCGTTCTGGGTGGACGAGTGGCGAGAAGAACGCCAGGACACGGATACCTTTCACCGGATACTGGGTGAGATTTATTACAACGTAATTCTCGACGAGAGCGCGATGACTGGCCTGGCAGCAAGCAACAGCCAGGCGCTGCAGTACGCAGCCAATCTGGCATTGCGGGACACAGTATCGGCGTTCCCCCATGACATGAGCGAACAGGAATCGGAGGCATTGTTCGAGGTGCTCGACGGCGTTTTCTACAATTACAGCCCCTCGCTGACCCTCGGAGGCTATTCACGGTTGACGAACACCGCCTTGAATATCCCCGTCAACGACGTCCAACTCTCTCTAGACAACCTCTACGGGCTTCTTGTCGACGGCCATGAGACCTATGCCCGGCTGCAGGCCGAGCTCCGCGACCTTGGAACCCAGCACTGGTATGGCATCGGAGCGATTCCCTGTCGGGATCCGCTCGACGGGTTCCCAGTCGAGGATGAGCGGGCCGAAGCGCTGGATCTAGTCAACCAAGTAGCACCGGTCCAGGAGGCCATCCATCATGATGGCGAGTGCCTCTCCGCACCGATCAATCAAGCGGCTGCCGTCCAGGCCGTGCAGTCCGAGACGTTCAAGACAGCGTTGCGGCGAGCCATCCGCATTCGCCGAGACATAGCCGCGCAACTGGCCTGGAATCGAAGCATGGCGCTCTCGATTCGCTGGGCACTGGAGGATTACCTGCCGGACATCAGCCTGCCCATCGCGACCCTGGGCATCATCGGCACTGCTACGCCAGCGGGGTGGAATCAACCCGAGGCCATCGATATGCAGCGCCTGGGGCCGAATGACTGGGTCCTGGACTTTGCGCTTGCGGACGGCGAGGTCAAGTTCCTGGCGAATCACGAGTGGACCATGAACTGGGGTGCACCCCGTCCATGGGTGGCCACCAGCGGGGGATTTGCCGGCCAGGTTTCGCTGGAAGACGCGTTTCCGTCCGGAACCGCCTGGTTCAACGGCCTGAATATCCCGGTCAAGGCCGGGCACTACCGGGTCCGGTTCAACACTCGTACCGGCAGGTACAGCTTCGAACCTCTGGATGATTGATCGCGCGCAGACCTCGCCCAGGAAGTTCGCCCAGTTGGGCGCGAGTCGCCTCGTGGGTGAAAGGATCGCCGCATGACCGTGAGCGTAATTCTCAAGCCAGCTGAAAAGGAGGGTGCTCGTTTGCGTAAACCCGCAACGGCCACTGCGTGTTGGACTGTCTCGTTGGTGGGGCTTTTCTCGGCGGCTTGCTCGCCCGGCCCGGACCCGACCGAATCGCTAGAGGAAACCATCGTCTACAGCACCATCCGGCCAGCGAACTGGGACCTGTACCTGTTCAACGAACCCGGCGCCACGCCGCGGCAGCTGACGACCGACCCCTCACCCGACTACAACCCGGCGTTCTCACCGGATGGACGGTGGGTCGTTTTCACCTCGGACCGCCACGGCACCGCGGACCTGTTCGTGCTGGATCTGAATGACCCCGGCGAGCCCGTGAGACTTTCCTCAAGCAACGCCATGGAGGACGCCGCCGCGTTTTCTCCCGACGGACTCTCGTTGACTTTCGTCAGCACGGAGAACGGCAATCCCGACATCTTCATCATGCCGTTCACGCCGGAAGAGCCGGGCGCGGCAACCCGGGCTACCAACCTCACGCAGGATGAGGGAGGCGACTTCAATCCCGCGTTTTCTTCCGACGGCGAGTGGATCGCTTTTTCTAGTAATCGTGGGACTCCCGACGACCTCTTCTGGTCGCCCGGAATGCCGGACGATTACAGAGCCGGCGACATTTACGTGATGCGGTCGGACGGAACGGACCTGCAGAGGCTCACCAATGATCCGGGCTGGGAGGGATCTCCCACATGGGGTCCCGATGGCGGTCTGTTCTTCTACTCCCAGCGCGAGGGTGACGCGGCGGAGCGTGACGCGATCTCGGAATCCATCGGTTCGGGTGGGCTGATCACACGGATCCATCGGATGAACTCTGACGGATCCGGGCTCGAGGCCGTCAGCGCGAACGGCGAAAGCGCGCTCTCTCCCGCGATCATCCCGGACGGCCGCGTCGCGTTTTCGGCGCAGCACGACGGCAAGTGGACGATCGTCTCGACCGAGGCCGACGGCTCCGACCTTCGGGTGGAGAGTGATGTGGAGCGCGATTACTGGGCACCGGCGTACGATCCGAATTCCGGCCGCATGATCGCATTCGGACCGGGAGAGACCGAGCTGGCGACCCGCTTCGAGACCGACGCGCCGGGCCCGTTTCTCGCGAACCACCCGCATAGCGTGGAACTGCCCGATCGTACGCTGAAACTGCACGCGGTCCGCGGCTATCTCCCGACCCTCAGCCCGGCGGCGAGCGAGGTGGCGACGAGTGAAGGCTTCAGCCGTCTCGTGGTCAGCCGGCTGGATGGAGCGGAGAAGCGAATCGTTTTCGACAGCGTGAGAGAGGATCGCTACCGGGGAGACCTTGGGGTGTTCGGCCCCACCTGGTCTGATGACGGCGCCTGGCTGGCGTTCGGCGTCGGCCTGCCGTTCTCGCCCGTTTCGGACGTCGACATCTGGAAGAGCCACGCCGACGGAAGCGAAGCGGTAAACCTTACTCCCGATTCGGACGCCAACGATGCGCTGCCAGACTTTTCGCCGGACGGCCGGCGCATCGTCTTTCGCAGCTCGCGGCACGGGAACAAGGAGATCTACCTCATGAACGCCGATGGAATGGGTCTGCAGCGCCTGACGGAGACGCAGGCCACGAACACCATGCCGTCGTTCTCTTCGAGAGGGGACCGCATCGCCTTTGTCTCGACGCGGGATGGAGACTACGAGATCTATATCCTCGACCTCGAGGAAGACTGGAGCCCTGGCGAGGTGCGGCGCATGACGAACAGCCCGGGCCGCGACATGCATCCGAAGTTTTCGCCCGACGACCAGTGGCTGCTGTTCGCCTCCCAGCGCGGGGGGTTCAACGATGAGGTGCCACTGCTCAGGGTCATCTTCCAACCCCAGCCGTACGGCGAAGTGTTTGCGATGCGCCTGGAGGATGGGGAGGTGTTTCGCTTGACTCAGAACAAATGGGAGGATGGACCGGCCGCGTGGGGACCTGTTCCAGGCAAATGAGATCGGCAGCTCGGTGGTGACTTGCAGACCTCGCCCACGAAGTTCGCCCAGTGGGGTGCGCTGGCGTCCCGCGGTTGTGCTACTGGGAAAGCTCTTCGGCAGCTGAGACTGCCTGAGAAGGACCGCGATCGCCCGGCCCACACCGTATTTTCCTACCGTTGTCGCTTGCAGCCTTCGCCCAGGAAGTTCGACCGGTGATAAGAGCACGGTTGATCCGAAGGACGGCCTCTCTCGTGGCGGCAGTAGCGCTGCTGATCCTCGGGACGCATCGAGTCGCCACCGCTCAGGTTCTCCACTACCAACCGGGCGTCTCCAACATCCGCGATTTCTTCCTCGCTACTCCTGGCTTCGCGTACGCCCAGTACAACACCTACTACGCGAGCAATACTCTCAAGGACCCGAACGGAGTGACCGTGGACGCGGACACCATCGCCGGGTTCGTCGCCGACGAGACTCGGGTCTTTACGATTGCCCCCGAGCTCTCATGGAATCCTGGACTCGAGCTTCTCGGTCTCGCCTACACGTTCGTCGTGAGCCCCTCCTTCGCGAACTCCCACGTGGGAGCCCATCGAGAGGGAGGTGGCGAGCTTGAGCAGGATCAGTTCGGCAACGGCGACCTGATGGTACAGCCGCTGTGGATCGGCGGCGGTTGGAAGCACACCTACCTGTCTGGCGGCTACGCCTTCTACGCGCCGATCGGCAAGTACACGCCCAACGCGCCGGATAACATCGGCCTCGGCTTTTGGAGCCACCAGTTACAGTTCGGAGGCTACTACCTGCCGAACGCGAACGAGGGTACGGTCGTGATGCTGATGACAACCTACGAGTTCGCGGGCGAGCAGGAGGGTACGGACATAACGCCCGGCGATCATCTATCGCTCGAGTGGGGACTCGGCCAGAAGCTAGGTACTCGCTGGAGGCTGGGTGGGTCGGGTTACCTCCAATGGCAGGTGACGGGAGCGACCGGCGTCCCCGATCCGGATGCACGGGACCGGGTCTATGCAGCCGGCGGACAGGTGGCATTCTGGCCGATCATCGAACGGTTCTATCTCTCGGGGCGACTACTGGCGGAGTTCGGGGCCCGGGACCGGTTTCAGGGGCTGCTCGGCACATTCTCGCTCGCCTATACCTTCTAGCGCCGCTGCTTCCGCACTCCGAGTTCAGACTCAAGTTCCTCCTAGCAGCCCTCACCTGAGGAGGACCGCGATCGCGTGGTCTACACCTTATAATCCTACCCTAATCGCGCGCAGACCTCGCCCAGGAAGTTCGCCCAGTTGGGCGCGAGTCGCCGAGAGACACGAGCGTAACTAAATTATTCTCAAATAGTTAGCCGGGGTGGCGGAAAGGCAGACGCGAGGGACTTAAAAGATTTAGCCGCTCGCCGCCAAGTTGACTGTT
>Ga0255053_10000187_pt1 | contig 32587 bp, 37 predicted proteins | sample JV7_2_22_MG_FD_188635 | JGI IMG/M metagenome (GOLD analysis project Ga0255053, IMG submission 188635) | Seawater microbial communities from Jervis Inlet, British Columbia, Canada - JV7_2_22 | ecosystem: Environmental > Aquatic > Marine > Inlet | place: Canada: British Columbia | collected... | reverse complement strand
TGGGATCGCCGCCGCAATATAGGCCCCGCCCTCAGGCCCGGCAAGGCCGGAAGCCTGAATCTTCGGGTAGTTGGAGGCCTCAAGCGCGGCCTCGTCGGACCCACTCGTAGAGCACCACGGAGGCCGCCGAGGCCACGTTGAGGGACCCCACCCGGCCGGCCATGGGCACCCGCAGTGGGTGGTCCAGGCGGCGCCGGACCCCGGGTCGCAGGCCCCGGCCCTCGGCGCCGAAGACCACGCAGGCGTCCCCCTGGAAGACCCGGTCGGGGAGCTCGAAGAGGTCTGAGCGGGCCTCCAAGTCGGCCCCGAAGGTCCAGTAGCCCCGGCCCTGGAGCTCCTCCAGTGCGCGAGCCAGGTTGTCCACCCGAGCCACGGGAAGGCTCTCGATGGCCCCGGCGCTGGCCCGGGCCACGGCCGGCCCCAGCGGCGGCGCGTGCCGCCGGGTCAGGATCAGCCCCAGAACTCCTGCCGCATCGGCCACTCTAGCGATTGCACCCACGTTTTGGGGGTCTTCCACCCCGTCCAAGGCCACCAAGAGCCGCGGCGTCTCGCCCAGCCCGGCCAGCTCGCCCAGCGAGAGCTCCGGCAGGGGACCCACCTCGAGCGCCACCCCCTGATCGTTGGCCGTCTCCGGTACCCGCTTGCGGAAGACGGCCTCCTGCTCCTCCTCCACGGACAGACCCAGGGCGTGGGCGCGAGCCTGGATGCGACGCAGGGCCGGGCCCTCTCGACCGTGCCGGACCCAGAGCCGGTAGAGGGGTCGGCGGCGGGCCCGCAGCGCCTCGGCCACCGGGTGCAGCCCATACAGAACCTGGCGGCGGGAGGGCTCAGGCGGCCGGCGGGCCAAGGCTCGCTTCGATCTCGGCCACCACGGCGGCCGCAGCCACGGCGGGGTCGGGGGCTCGCACGATGGGGCGGCCCATCACCAGCAGGTCCGAGCCGGCGCGGATCGCCTGGCCGGGCGTGGCGGTACGCGACTGGTCGTCCGCCGAGTCCGCCGCGCCGCGAATGCCCGGCGTCACGATGGTGAAGTCGGGGCCGGCCCGGCGCCGGATGGCCGGGGCCTCCTGGGCCGAGGCCACAACGCCGTCGAGCCCCACCGAGCAGGCCAGATCCACCAGCCGGGCCACCTGGTCGCCCACCCCGCCCGGCGTGCCGGCCTCCTTGAGCGCGGCGTCGTCCAGGCTGGTGAGGACCGTGACCGCGACCAGCAAGGGTCGCTTGCCCCCGGCGGCCGCGGCCCCCTCTGCGGCGGCGTCCCGGGCCGCAGCCAGCATGGCCGCCCCCCCGGCCGCGTGAAGCGTGAGCATTCCCACACGCTGCGCCGTGGCGACGGCCACCGCGCGGGCCACCGTATTGGGGATGTCGTGGAGCTTGAGGTCCAGGAAGATCCGCTGGCTCTCGCCGGCCAGGGCCAGCGCCTGTGGTCCGGCGGCTCCGAAGAGCTCGAAGCCCACCTTCAGCCAGCCGGGCACGCCGCCCAGCGCGCCGACCAGCGCGCGCGCCTCGCCCAGACTGGGTACGTCCAGCGGGACGGCCAAGCGCCGCCGCGCTTCCGACTCGCTCATGCAGCCGCGACCTCCGACGGGGATCAGAGCCCGTCGTCGATCTTAGCGCGCAGCTCCATCAGGTCGGAGAGGAAAGGCTCCGGATCCGTGATCCGGGGATGGTGCTTGAGCTCGAACTCCAGGTAGGAGACCAGCTCGCCCAGGGCGCTGGTGACCTCGCGCCGGCGATCGCCGGGCAGGCGCAGCGCCCGGCGCGAGAGGTCCTCGGGATCCAGGGTGCAGTGGTCGCCCATCCGCACGCCGGAGAGCAGATCCGGGTAGCGCTCCGCGACGTCCTGGAGCACACGGCCCAGGCGCCGCACCACGGGCTGGGCTCCCTCCACCGCCACGATGGGGGCCACCAGCTCGGCCAGCAGCTTGGCGTGGTTGGAAACCAGCTCGCGCAGGGCGTCCTCACCCTCGCTGCGCAGCTCCGAATGCGCGCCGACGGCGCCGTTCTCGTCGCGGCGCGTCACCCGCACGGCGCCCACCAGGCGCAGCAGCTGGATGGTCCGTGCGGCCGACAGCGGGTCGAGGCCGACGCAGCGGCACACGGCCCCGAAGCCGGACTCGGATCGCAGCGCGGCCAACACGTCGCGCTCGGTGCTGGCCAGGTCACGATCCGGGTTCTCGACCGCGGAGACCTCCACGCGAGGGTCCTCGAGCAGCGCCAGGAAGCGCAGCAGCTGGTCGCGCCGCTGCACGCCCTCGGCGACCAGCCGCCGTGTGGGCAAGGACAGGCGCACCACGTTGTCGGGCTGGACCTCGCCCTCCCAGAAGTAGACCGTGCCGCTGGTGTAAGCGAAGAGCGAGCGGACGATCTCCTCGACCTGGTACTTGACGCCGTGCCACAGCTCGCGCGGTGTAAGGAAGCCGCGCTCTACGAAAACCAGCCCGAAGCGCGCCGGCGGCGCGTGCAGGCGCTCGGCCTCGCGAAGCTGGTCCAGGCTGACGACACCGGCCCGCAGCAGGCACTCGCCGAGCCGGTCCACGCGCAGGTTGGAAGAGGCGAAGACCACCTCGCCCCGATGCACGTACACCGCCTTGGCGTGGTCCCGCTGGGTGAAGTAGAGGAAGCCGGACTTGCCGGCCCCGTGCACCAGGCCCAGCACGTCGGCCAGCGGGAAGGCCCGCACGTCCGAGGTCAGCACCAGATCCCGATCCCAGGGAAGCGCGGTGCCGGTGCCCTGGGAGGTGCGCTCCAACAGCACCGTACGGGCGCCCAGATCGAGGACCCGGAGCGACTCGTCCTCGCCCAGGCCCAGCTGGGCCAGCAACTCGGGCGGAAAGCGCAGGTCTCCCCCGGGCCTTCCGAACCCGAGCGACTCGCCCATGCAGTTCCCCCCGCAGCTGCGGCCGCGAAGCCGCCGACTCCGGGCCCCTTTTCGACGTTCCGTGCGCAACGCTTGAGGCCGCTGCGCCCTGTTCGGCCGACCCGAGTTGCACTCAAGTTGCCGCTCCTTGAGGCCGATCCGATCCCCAGGAGGCGTTTCGCCATGACCGATGACTACAACCGCAGGCGCTACGACCGTGTACCCGCCCACTTGCCGATGCGAATCTCCACTCTCGACCCGGAGACGGATCCGTGGACCGGAAAGCCGTTCTTCCGCAGCTCGCGCGAGTGGTCGGGAAACGTGTCCCGCGGTGGCGTCTTCGTGTGCACCCAGGAACCCATCCTGCCGGGCCAGCGCGTGCTGGTGGAGCTGGACCTGCCGGGGGGAGAGGCCATCGAGGCGGTCGGGCGGGTGGCCTGGACGCGGCGGATCCTGTCTCCCGAGGGCGAGGACCTGGAGGCCGGCCTGGGCCTCCAGTTCATCGGCGCCACCGGAGAGCAAATGGCCCTGCTCGACCGCTACGTCCGCCACCTCGAAGAACCAACGGCTGCATGAAGCTTGAAGCCCCGCTCACGGAGCGGGTATCCTCGCCGCGTGATGCGTCCCTCAGGAACCTTCCGAATTCGCCGCAACCGATCCATGGATCCGCTCTTGGATCCGACGGGACGGGACGGCCGTGCCCAGCGCATCCTGGATTCGCTGCGCACGGAGATCCTGGACAACGCCAACGGGGGGAGCGTCCGGATTCGCCGTGTGCTGAAGTCGCCGCGCGAGATCTACCGGCTGGAGCTGGAGGTGCCGGACCTGGGCTACCAGCGCATCACGCTGCTCGACCGCGACGCGCTCGAGGACCTGCTCGCCACCGATGACGTCCGCAGCCTGGTGCGGGAGACGGTGGGAGGGGGATAGGCACGCCGTCCGGGAGGGTGCCCGGGGCAGGATTCGAACCTGCACGGCCGAGGCCAGGCGATTTTAAGTCGCCCGCGTCTACCCATTCCGCCACCCGGGCGCACGAATCAGTCTAGGGGAGCCATCGCCGTGTTTCGAGGAAAGAAAGTCGCCGTCGTCATGCCCGCGTACAACGCGGCGCTGACCCTGGAACGCACGTTCGCCGAGATCCCCATGGACCTGGTGGACGAGGTCATCGTCACCGACGACGCGAGTCACGACGACACGGTGGCCGTGGCCAAGCGCCTGGGCCTCCACACCCTGGTCCACGAACGAAACCGGGGCTACGGGGGCAACCAGAAGACCTGCTACGCCGAGGCGCTGCACGTGGGCGCCGACGTCGTGATCATGGTGCACCCGGACTACCAGTACTCGCCCAAGCTGCTTCCGGCGATGATCGGACTGGTGGCGGACGGCCCCTACGACGTGGTGCTGGGCTCGCGCATCCTGGGCGGAAGCGCACGACGCGGGGGCATGCCGGGCTACAAGTACATCTTCAACCGCATGCTTACCGCGTTCCAGAACCTGCTGTGCGGGGCGAAGCTGTCGGAGTACCACACCGGCTACCGGGCCTTCGACGCCAAGGTGCTGCGCACGCTGCCGCTGCTGGAGAACTCCGACGACTTCGTCTTCGACAACCAGATGCTGGCGCAAGCCCTGTACGCCGGCTTCGAGTTCGGCGAGATCAGCTGCCCGACGGCGTACTTCGAGGAAGCCTCGTCGATCAACTTCCGGCGCTCGGTCCGCTACGGCCTGGGTGTGCTGGCCACGTCGGTGCAGTTCTTCCTGCAGCGCCGCGGCCTGGCCCGCTTCCCGATCTTCGATCCCGAGGGACGCCGCCTGGATCCCGATGATCCCCACGCGCACGGGGACGTGCGGCGCGTCGCGGCCGCCGGCCAGGGCGCCGGAGACTGATTCAGGGCGCCGGCGCGGCTTCCAGGGCCGGCGACGCGCCGGCCCGTCGCAGCAGATCCAGCGCCTGGCCCATACGCTCGGCCTCGGCGGCGTCGTCCATGGCCAGGAAGATCGGCTCGGGCTCGCCCTCGAGCACCAGCTCCAGCGAGACCCCGGTCAGGTAGGGCTGGATGCGCACCGCCTTCAGGTTCTCGGGCGTGATGCGATAGGGCCGCGGACCGACCGGCACCCGGTCGTCAACGATCCCCTGCTCGGGCAGGCCGCGCTCGTTCAGGACCCCGCGATCCATGTCCCGATAGACGTCCACCTCGCGCCACTCATAGGTATGGGCGAGCAGCACCAGTCCGCCCTCGTCCAGGCGCACGTCGTCGCGCCGCTCGGCGGCCTCGCGCAGCACCCGGCTCGCCCGCTCCAGATTCTCCTGGGTGGGCGTCACGGCGGTGGGCGCATAGCTCCCGGCGCACGCCAGCAGCAGCGCGACCAGCCACGTCCCGCGCAGAGACGGGCGCTGAGCCCTACCCGGCACGCTCCGCCACCAGAGGCTGGGGCCCGCAAGCGCCGCCCAGGGAGCTCGGCCATGCAGCTGGGTTGGCTGCGGCGCGCGCAGCAAGCCGCAGGCGAGCGAAGGGCCTCGGCCGGCTAAGGATGACCAACGCGCCGCTCGTCGGCAGCGCAGCCGCTATTGGACCTGCCAAGTCCCGTCCGGTTGCCTGCACGCGGTGCCGTAGGACTGCTTCTTTTCGCCGCCGACGACGATCTCCTGGGTGTACTCGCGGCAGTACTGGCCGTTCGACTGCTGGTAGGTTCGCGTCGGCGTGAAGCTGCCGGAGTTGCCGGAGTCCGGGTTCTGCCAGCCACCGGACTGGCCGGTGCGCCCCGTCTCCAGGGACATCTGCGCCTGCTTCATGGCCAGCTCCTTGTCCCGCTGGTCCAGCGCGTTGCCCACGGCGCCGCCGAGCAGGCCGCCGAGGATGACGCCCGCCGCGATGCCCGCCGAGCCGCCGCCCGCGGCGGCGCCGATCAAACCACCCGCCGTCGCGCCACCCACGGCGCCTACGGTGGTCTTCGGGTTGTTCGCCGCCGACTGACAGGCCATCAGGAAAGCCGCCGTCACGACGACCGCAATGCCCTTCACGAGTTGGCTCCGCATGGTGTCCTCCTCCCGTGCGCTATTCGATGAGACGTTCGAGCCTACAGGGGCCTTCATGTCCGAGATGAAAAACATACCCCCGGAAACGCACGGATCATACCAGCCCCCGAAGGGAAGCAAACCCGGGATGCCCCGCTTTTGCACGGCTTTGACGTTCCTGGCCGCACTCCTCCCAACCAGCGCGCGAAGCGAGCCGGCGCCCGCATCCGTGCAACCCGACGACGCCGCCGAGGTTGCGCTGATGCTCGAGCACCCGGCGGACGGACTCGTGGTGGGCGCCGGCGCCTGCGGGCTGCTGGTGGCCGGCCGCGCGGGACCGCCCGCCCTGGACCTGGTGCTGGTGCTCGACACGTCGGTCTCCACGGCCAAGCCCAGCGGCGCCGACGTTGATAGGGATGGGAGAACGGGAGTCGGCGTGGTCGGACCCATCGGCCTGACCGGGGGGCTCCGGTCCAGCGACCCGGACGACTCGATCCTGGCCGTAGAGGTGGCCGCCGCGCGCCAGCTGGTCGCCCGGCTCGACATGCGCCGCACCCGAGCGGCGCTGGTCAGCTTCTCCGGCGGCCTGGCGGATCTGGGCCTGGACGTCGAGGTGCCCAGCACGGTGACCCGGGTGCCCCTGACCCACGACCGCGACGCGCTCGACGCCGGCCTGGCGGCCTTGGCGGAGGAGACGCCCGCCGGCGGCACCCACATGGCGGCCGGCGTGGATCGCGCCACTGTGGAGCTGCTGGGCCTGCGCGACGCCCACTCGCAGGCAGACCCACGCCGCGCGCGCGCGGCGGTGCTCTTCACCGACGGCTACCCCACGGTTCCCTACGGGCCCGACCGCCCCAAGGACAACGTGCGCGCCGCCCTGGCGGCGGCGGACCGCGCGCGCAAGGCGCGCATCCCGGTGACGACCATCGCCATCGGCCCCGACGCCTTGGCCGAACCGGTGGCCGCCATCGAGATCGCCTCGCGGACCGGCGGCCGCTTCCTCCCGGTCCGCGACCTGTCCGCGCTGCCCGCGCTGCTGGCGGAGGTAGATCTCCTGCGGGGCATCCGCGTCGAGCTCCGCAACGCCACCCACGGGGCGCCCGCCCGCGCCTTCGAGCTCACACCCGACGGATCGTTCGCCGGCTTCGTTCCGCTGGAGCCCGGAGACAACCGCATCGAGGCACGCGCCCGGACCGAGGCCGGCGGCGAAGCCAGCCGGGCCCTGCACGTCACATTGAAGCCGGGGGCCCCGGCGCCGGCAGTCCCCGCCGAGTACGCGTTCTTCGGCAAGGGCGCCTTCGAGGCCTGCCTGCGCCAGAGCCGGCAGATCGACCTTACGGCGGAGGAGCTGCGCCGCGAGGAGCTGCGCCGCCAGCTGCTGCTCGAGCTGGAGCAGGAGCGGGCCCTGGCCCTGGAGCGTGGCGAGCAGCAGCGCCGCGAGCTGGAGCTGGAGCCGGCCCCCCCCGCCCCCTGAGCCCGGGCCAGGCCCGCTCGGCGCACCCCTCCCCTGTATGGGCGGCGCCGGGGTAGACTCATGGGGCCCCATGGACATCCGCACGAAGCTCGTCTTCGCCCTGGTCGCCGTCTCGCTGGGCAGCATGTTCGCCCTGGGGAGCTTCAGCTACCTGGAGGCCCGGGAGCTGCTGCGGGACAATGCCGTGCGCCAGCTCCAGGCGCTGGCCGAGAGCAAGAAGCAGGACCTGGAGAAAGTGAGCGTGGGCTGGCGCGACCGCGTGGCGTTGATCACCACGCGCCGCGACCTGGGCGCCAACCTGGCGGCGGCTCGCGAGGGCGACGCGCCGGACGCCGAGCGGCGGGCCGAGCGCATCCTGAAGGACGCGGTCGCGGCCGTCCCGTCCCTGCGCGGCATCGCGGTCTTCACGCCGGAGGGACGCAAGGTCGCCGCCACCGGGGTCGATCCGGATCCCGACGCGCGGGTCCAACCGGCCTCGTTCTGGATGGCCGACTCTCCCCTGGTCTACGAGAACGTGAACCGCGACCCCGACGGCGGGCTGGTGGTGACCTTCGTGGCGCCCGTACGCCTGGACGGAACCCTGGTGGGCGCGGCCAAGGTCGTGCTGTCCGCCCGCGAGTTGCTGGCGGTGGCCGAGAATTTCACCGGCCTGGGCGAGACCGGCGAGGTCCTGCTGGCGCGGCGCACCGAGGAAGGCGACGCGCTGATCCTCAACCCGCTGCGCCACGACCCGGACGCCATGCTGACCCGGGTGATCTCCGCCGAGTCCAACTCCGACCCGACGGTGGCCGCGGTCAAGGGCCTGGAAGCCATGTGGCGCCGCGGCGCCCGGGACTACCGGGGGGTGGCCGTGCTGGCGGCCAGCCGTCATCTGAAGGAGTTCGACTGGGGCCTCGTCGTCAAGGTGGACGTGGCCGAGCAGCTGCGCCCCGTGATGGAGCTGCGCTCCACCATGTGGAGGCTGGCGCTCGCGCTCTCGGCCTTCGCCATCGTGGCAGGCACGGTCCTGGGGCTGTACTTCGCGCGGCCGATCCACGAGCTGGCCGAGGTGGCCTCGCGCATTCGCGAGGGCGAGCTGGACCTGCGCGCCAAGCCGCGCTCCGAGGACGAGATCGGACTGCTGGCCGAGACCTTCAACCGCATGGCCGCGGCGCTGGTGGAGGCCAACCGGGAACTCGAACGCAAGATGCGCTCCGGCCCACCGTGATCCCGGGGGACCCGGCCCGATGATGTTCTTGGAGCTCTTCGGGGGACTGACCTGGCTGCTGCTGGCGGGCGACCTGCTGGTGCGCGGCTCGGTGGCGCTGGCCCGGCGGGCGGGCATCCCGCCGGTGGTGGTGGGCCTGACCATCGTGGCCTTCGGAACCTCGGCGCCGGAGCTGGTGATCTCGGTGAGCTCGGCCCTGAGGGGCTACCCCGAAGTGGCCATGGGCAACGTGGTGGGGAGCAACATCGCCAACGTGCTGCTGGTGCTCGGGCTGCCCGCCCTCTTCGCCCCCACGCTGTGCAACCAGAAGAACATCGGCTGGGACCTGATCCTGATGCTGGTGGCCAGCGCACTCTTCACGGCCTTCTGCTTCCGCGGTCCGCTCGGCCCCGTCCAGGGCGTGGTGCTCCTGATCGGGATCACCGCGGTGCTGGTGCGCGCCGGCCGCCAGACCAGCCGCGATCCGGCGGCCCAGGCCGCAGCGGCCGAAGAGCTGGAGCGCGTGCTGGGCCTGCCCGCGCGCCGACGCATGATCGTGCTGTTCCTGGTGCTCGGCTGCGTGGGGCTGCCCGTGGGAGCCGACCTGATGGTGGGCGGCGCGATCCAGATCGCGGAGAGCCTGGGCGTATCCACCACGGTGATCAGCCTCTCGATCGTGGCGCTGGGCACCTCGTTGCCGGAGCTGGCCACCACCGTCGTGGCCGCCTACCACCGCAACTCGGACGTGGCGGTGGGCAACATCATCGGGAGCAATCTCTTCAACCTGCTGGCGATCGTCGGCATCACGGCGATCGTGGCGCCGCAGCCCATCCCGATTCCCGCGTCCCTGCTGCACTTCGACCTGTGGGTGATGCTGGCCGCAGCGCTGGCGTTCTCCTACCTGGTCTGGTTCCAGAACTCCATCAGCCGGCTGTCGGGCGCCGTGCTCTTCGCCGGCTACGTGACCTACCTGGTGCTGCTGTTCAGCAGCCCGGCGTCGGCCGCCGCGGCAGGCTAGAGCCCATCTCACGAACCCGGACCGAGCGAGAGGTGGAGATTCGGGCCGCTGGCAAGGCGCGCGACTGAGCCATAGCCGTAGCTACGGCGCAGGGAGCGCAACGCAGCCAACGGGCCGAAGATCCGCCTCTCGCGACGGGAGGGTTCGTGAGATGGGCTCTAGGCCAGGCGGCCGTCCAGGAACTTCGCGGTGAACGCGGCCTCGGGCACCGGCGTTCCGACCAGGTAGCCCTGGATGAAGTCGCAGCCTTCCTTGCGCAGGAGGGTGAGCTGCTCCTGGTCCTCGACGCCCTCGGCCACGATGCTGAGGGAGAGGCTCCTGCCCAGGGCGATGATGGCCCGGGCGATCGCGGCGTCGTCGGGGTTGCGCGCCACGTCGCGCACGAACGAGCGGTCGATCTTGAGTGTGTCCACGGGGAAGTGCTTGAGATAGGAGAGCGACGAGTAGCCCGTGCCGAAGTCGTCCACCGAGACCTTGAGGCCCAGGGCCCGCAGCCGGCGCAGGGCGGCCGCACTCTCCTCGCGAGCCTCCATCAGGGTGGACTCGGTGATCTCGACGGCCAGGTTGCGGGCACGCGCGCCGGTGTCGGCCAGGATCGACGTGATGGTGTCCACGAACTTCTCGCCGCGGAACTGACGCGGTGAAAGGTTCACCGCCACCCGGATGTCCTGGTGGCCGGCCTCCACCCAGCGCCGCACGGCGCCGCAGGCCTCGCGCAGGACCCACTCGCCCATGGGCACGATCAGCCCCGTCTCCTCCGCCACGGGGATGAACTCGGCCGGCCCCACCACCGCCAGCTCCGGATCCGAGAGCCGCAGCAGCGCTTCGGCGCCGGACAGGCGACCGCTGCGAACGTCCAGGATGGGCTGGTAGGCCAGCTCGAAGCCGTCGTTCTCCAGCGCCCGGCGCAGCCGCGACTCCAGCGTGATGCGCGCCAGCGCCCCCTGGCTCATGGAGCGCAAGTAGTAGCGGATCCGGTTGCGACCCTTTTCCTTGGCATCGTGCAGGGCGGCGTCCGCGTTCTTGAACAGCGATGCCACGGTGGCGCCGTCGCTCGGGTAGACGGCAACGCCGATGCTGGTGGTGGCGGCCAACTCGTGCCCGCCCAGATAGAACGGCTGGGTCAGGCAGTGGCGGACGCGCTCGGCCACCAGCTCCACCTGCTCCAGCTGCTGGGCTCCGCTCACCAGCAATGTGAACTCGTCCCCTCCCAGGCGCGCCAGCTCCACGGTCAGGCCCTCGATGGGCGAGCCGGGCGCCCGCAGCGTGTCGACGGTGGCCCGCAGCCGGTCCGCGGCCGCGGCCAGAAGCCGGTCGCCCACGGTGTGGCCCAGGGTGTCGTTGACGCGCTTGAAGCGGTCCAGGTCGAGGAACAAGAGACCCAGCATGGCGCCGTCGCTGTCCGCCTTCCGGATCTCGCGCTCCAGGGTCTCGCGCACCCAGAGCCGGTTGGGGAGCCGCGTCAGGCTGTCGTGGTAGGCGAGGAAGCTCACTTCCTCGTGCATGCGCGCGTTGGCGAGCGCCACGGCCACCTGGTCGGCGAGCTGTCGGGCGTCGAGCTGCTCCTCCTGGCTGGCGGGGTCCGCATTCGGCCGTCCCAGGGCCAGCACGGCGATCAACTCGCCCTCCACCTGCACCGGCAGCACCAGCACCGAGCGCGTCGCCGTATACGCATGCGCGGCCAGGTAGCTCGGCAGGGTGTCGTCCGCCACGAGGTGGACACCATGCCCATCTCCACCCAGCCGCTCTCGCTCCCCGTTGGACAGCATCACGTCCTGCACGTGCAGCGGCTGCTCCTCTCCAGGAACGGCCACGTGCTGGCGTGCGCGCAGGGGCTGGTCGGGGTCCATCACGGCCACGCTGACCGAGCTGCACGGATAGGCGCGGGGAACATTCTCCAGCACCCGCTCCACGATGTCCTCAGGGCGCAGCGCCGAGAGGACGGCGCGGTCCAGCTCGTTGCGGGTGGCCAGGCCTCGCAGCTGCCGCTCCAGCTGCTCCGCCATGCCGTTGAAGGCCACGGCAAGATCCTGGAACTCGTCCCCGCTGCGCACGTCCACCGGCTCGCCGAAATCGCCGCCGGCGATGCGCGCCGTACCGCGTTGCAGCGCGCGAAGCGGACCCAGGCTGTGCCGGATCTGGCGGGTGCTGAGCAGCAGCACGATCCCCAAGGACAGGGCGATCACGGCCGCGAACGCCTGATTGAAGTCGGCCAGCGATGCGAAGACGTCGGCTCGGGGCTGCTGGACGACGACGTGCCAGTCCGCATGCGCAAACGGGCCGCGCAGGAAGAGCGTCCGATGGTAGCCCCAGTGCAGGTCGCCCTGCGCCGCTCTCCACTCCAGGTCCCCGGCCCGGCTGGCGCCGGCCTGGAGGCGGACGGCCATCGGAACCGAAGCGCCCGAGCAGCCCAGGGTTTCCATGCCCTCGTCGAAGACACACACCTGGGGGACGTCGCCCTCCGCGTGAACGAACGCCGCATCCAGGAAGGTCGAGGCGTCGAAGGCCCCGACCAACACCGCTCCGGAGCGAGCCGCCCCGAGCAGCAGCATCCAGGTGCCCGGCTCCGTGCCCCGCACCAACAGGCCCCGCCCGCTGTCGAGATGCGCCTGCTGCTCGGCATCCAACGCCGGAAGCTTGACCGCCGGCCCCAGCAGCGACTCGGGCCGCGCGCCGCGTCCCGAAACCCAGGTCAGGCTGCGGAAGTCGCCCGCCAGGTGCTCCAGCGACTCCGAGGCGCGACCCTTCGTGGCCCTCTGTGCCGCCACGCTGCGCAGCTCGGTCTCCAAGAGCGCGAGCCGCTCGTGGAGCGTCCAGCCCATGGCGCGGGCGGTCCAGTGCATGTGCCGGCGGCTCTGCTCACGCAGCTGCGCGGAGACGTGGTGGAACGCCACGACGGCCAGCCCGGCCACCGGGAGCAGCGCACACAGCACGAAGAGCCCCAACAGCCGCCGGGCCACCGGGCTGCGGAGCAGCACGGCGCTCCGCTGGAGCCGCGGCATGGCTCAGTAGTCCTCTGCCACGCCGACGAAGTCCCCGTCGCCGGCGCGGATGATGTCGTCGTGGCTCGCCGGCGAGCTCAGCGGGGCCTTGCTGTCGCCGTCGGGCCCCTTGCTGTAGAGGTCGTAGTCGCTGTTCAGCGGGTTGAGGAACTTGTCCTTGCGCAGCGTTCCCTTGCCCGGCTTGCCCGAATCGGCAATCCGCAGGTACACGTAGGGGTTGTCCCAGGGATCCCGACGACCGTCGGCGCCGATCGCGTCGAGCGACGGCGGAAAACTCTCCCACTCCAGCTCGAAAGCCGCGATCTCCTCCTCGAGCCAGCGGATGTCCAGGACGACGGTCTTGGCGCGCGCGCGCTCCAGGTGCCCCTGGTAGGCGGGGCCGGCGATGGCGGCCAGCACCGAGACGATGCCGAGCACAATCGCCACTTCGAGAAGCGTGAAGGCCCCGGAGCGCCGGTGGCGTCGCGCAGGCCGTGCGTGATCCGGGGGGATCGAGCTGCCCATGGCGTACACCATCGGTTGATCACAGGCTCGAACTGAGGGCAAAGAGCCGGGGGTTTCCCCCAGCTACCGGTCAGTTGCCGGTCGGTTGCGCAGTCCCGATGGGCCGGGCGCCGCTTGGGCCTCGCGCCGTTGGACCGACTCTTGGTGGAGGCATCCGGCGCCGCGCCAAGCCAGTTTGCGCGCCCAGCCTATCCGCCCGGAGGCTCGGTCATTTCCCGGAAGTGGCGGCCGGCGTAGCGAGCCGCCACCAGCCAAAGGCCGATGACCCCCACCGTGAAGAGCGAGAGCCAGCGGACGCTGGAGAAGTCCTGGAACCAGGCCGTGACGCCCAGGCTCACGGCCACCGCCACGGCCTTGGCGAAGCGCTGCACGAACATGTCGATGAAGGCCTTGGCCTTGTACTTCTCGTCCTTCGTGGTGGGGACGTAGAGCGCCTCCTTGGCGGATTGATTGATCGAGTAGCTGAAGGCGTTGTCGGCCGTGTTGAGGAAGCTGCCCACCCACAGGATCGGCATCGCGAGGAAGACGCCGGAGCCGCCGAGGGCGGCCAGGGGAAGCACCAGCAGCGCCACGCCTACGCCGAAACGAGTCATCACGAAGCTCGTGAAGAGAAGCTGCACCACCAGCGCCACCGAGTTGGTGATGGCGTACATGGTGGCGAACTGGCGCCCGATGGCCTCGCCGTCCAGGTAGTGGACGATGGTGGCCGTGAACTGGAAGTCCATCACCGTGGAGACGATCTCGTACAGCCCCACGATGGCCACGATCGAGAGCAGATACGACGAGCGGAAGACCAGGCGCGCGCCCTCCAACGCCGGGTTGCCGCCGACCGCGGGCTGCTTGGCGGCGGGCGCCGGCTCGGGCTCGGGCGGCGGATCGCGGTCCACCAGACGCCCGGCGGCAAAGGCCACGGCGACGATCGCGAGGCCGACTCCGAAGCAGATCCACATCCAAGCGCCGGTCTCGACCCGATCGATGAGGGTCCGCACGAACATGGAGCCGAAGGCGCCGCCGGCGACCCCCCCCAGGCCAACGAGTCCGTAGATCCGCTTCGCCTTGTCGGGCGTAACGCTGTCGTTCAAGAAGGCGAAGAAGGTCGCCACCATCAAAGTGCTGAACGCGTCGCCGAACAGGTAGAAGCTCCAGACCGTGGCCTCTCCCGCCTGGCCGAGCACGAAGCTGTAGGCCACGTAAGCGGTCAGGAAGAAGCCGCTGAAGACGAAGGTGAGCTGTTGGCGTCGCAGCCCCTTCGCCAGGGCCGAGAACACGACGACGGCCGCGTAGGCCACCACCATGTTCATCACCTTGGCAATCAGCTCCGCCTGGGGTCCGTCGAGGGCCGGCCCCAGCCAGTCGAAGCTGCGGCCCTCGTAGAACGCGATGAAGACCGTCTTCTTGATCGGCTTCAGGATCCAGAACGTGGTGATGACCAGGAAGAAGTACACGAACATGAGCAGCGCCAGCGGCAGCTCGGTGCGTTGGATGTCGAAGACGGCGCGTAACGGATTGCGGCGGACGGGGGCGCTGGAAGGCATCGGGCCTCGGTGGGGCCGTGGGCGGCCCGGACGGCGCGCAGTATATCAGGCCGGCTTGGGGAGGTATCGCCGGAAGTTGTGGATTGGCGGTCTCTGACTGGACTTCGTCGAAGCGCACGAGCCCCAATTCTTCGCAATCAACGTAGAGCGGAAGCTAACGATCAAGAACCTCGAGGTTGGACTCTCCGGCGCTCTCGCCGTGTGGGCCGGCTCGATTCTCTTCTCGGCATCATTTCCGGGCGCGCTGCTGCCAGCAGGCGTTGCCCTGTTCTTTGCGTATCGCCTTCATTTCCACGGACGTTGGTTCCTTGACTCACAGATCGACGAACGCGCGGTCTCGCGCTTCAAGGACTGGAGGTCAACTGCAGAGGGCTCGGCTGGTTCGCCGCAGAGAGGGCCCGCCGCCTGACAAGAGCTTGCCGCTGTCGGCCACACCCGGGGCGATCCCGGACCGTGGTACGCTTTGGGCCCTGATACAGGCGTCTCAGCGCGGCTGCGGGGCCGCGGCCGAAGCTGAGCGCCTGCTCCGTTGGGCAGCGCGAGAGGCAATCTGATGGCACCCCTGGTCGTTCTCTTCGGCGTTCTCATCACCGCCCTGGGCATCGCCGGGCTCGCCGCACCGCAATGGATCGTCGGTGGGATCCTGAGCTGGCAGCCTCGAACCCGGTTCTACCTCGCCGTTGGCATCCGGTTCGGATTTGGCGGCGCGTTCCTCCTGGCGGCATCCACCTGTCGCTTCTCTACTGTCATCTTCGCCCTCGGTGCAATCGCGCTCGTCGCCGCTCTTGTCCTGGCCCTGCTTGGCGAGAGGCGAGTTGACTCCATGCTTCAATGGTGGCTCCAGCGGCCGATGTTCGTCCTTCGGGCCTGGTTCGGCGCGGCGGTCCCGTTTGGTGGCTTCCTCGTATACGCCGGCTTCTAGCGCCGTCGCAGGCGCGCTGCGCAAGAACGGCGCTTGCAGCTCTCGGCCGCACGGGGGCGCACCCGGACCGTGGTACGCTCGGGGGCGTAATCCAGGCGTCTCAGCGCGGCCGCGGGGCCGCGTCCGCAGCTGACGCGCCAAGCCGTCAGACCGCGCCGACTGGAGTAACCCTGTGCTAACGCTGTACGACAATCCGTTCAGCCCGTTCGCCCGAAAAGCGCGGATGGTGCTTCGGTTCAAGGGCCTGCAGTATCGCTCGGTCGATGCCTTGGCCCTGGGCGAGCACGACCGCCTCGTCGATGTCAATCCACGCGCTGAGGTGCCTGTCCTCGTCGACGGTGGCGTCACGGTGACCGATTCGGCCGACATCGTCTTCTACCTGGAGGATCGATTCCCGAGTCCCGCGGTTCTTCCTACCAGCCCCGAACTTCGTGCGAAGGCTAGGCGCTGGCAGCGACTCTGCGACACGCTGCTCGATGCCATCATCCACGACATCTCGATCTGGACCTGGCCTACCCACCATCGATCCGATCAGCCTCCCAAGGGGCTGATCGAGGCGGGTCGGCGGGAGCTGCGCAAGATTCTGGTGGATCTCGAGGGCTCGATCGATCGCTCCGGTTTCGTCTGCGATCACCTGTCCATGGCTGACTTCTCGTTGTTTCCTCATGTTTCGTCACTGAAGCCACTTGGCCTTCTCCTCGAAGAGGAAACGTTTCCGAAGCTCCTGCGCTGGAATCGAACCATGCGGATGCAGTCATCCGTGCAAGAAGATCTCGAATACGTGAAGCGGAGTGCGATCGAGAAGTTCGGCTCGGGCCAATCTCCCTACGAAGACGAGAAGATCGTGTGGCGTGGGGACCGGATCGAGTGGCTCCTGGCACATGGATTCCAAGACTGGTTCATCTCGGAGCTCGCCCACGACCGGACCATCGTTCCCCGTTCGGTATAGGGTGCGGCCCAACAAGCGCTTGCAGCTGGCGGCCGCACCCTGGACGATCCCGCAGCGTGGTGCTCTCCAGAGCGTGATCCAGGCGTCTCAGCGCCGCTGCGTCTACAGCTGAAGCGCCAAACCGCTGGGCGGCGAGAAGCGAACCCGAGATGTTTGTCCTCTTTGCAGAGATCCTGATTGGATCGGCAATCCTCAACCTGCCGGCTTTCTGGCTGGCGCGCCGCCGATACAAGGCCGTCTGGTGGCTTCCGTTCATCGGCGCACCGGCCACACTGGGTTGGATAACGCTCGTTGCGTTGGGCATAGGTCCGCAGAGCCTCAGCAACATCGTAGAAGTCATCGGCCTGGCTGCCCTCTCTGTCGTCCTTTGCTACGCGCAGGTCCTATTGCTGGATCGCCACCTTCCGCACCCCAACCGAACGAGTACCTGGATCGCACTGGGCCTTGTGGCGACTGCGGTGATCCTTCGCCTCTCCATGCCACTCCTCCCGGAGTAGTGCCGTGGCACGGCGCGTTCCAATCGAAGTCTGGTAGCCTTCCGGCATCCATCATGGGCGCCTTGGCGAACCGTCGGCAGCCTGTGCAACCCAGCCAAGCGCGCAGCCCGTTGGACGGCGGCACATCACGCTGAGGCCGCTACGTCTGGCCGCGTCCAGAGCTGTTGTCCGGCGTCTAGAAGGGCGCTGCAGCGGTCCGCCGGACGCGGGGCAATCCCGGCCCGTGGTACGCTCGGGACTTGATCTCGGCGCCTCAGCGCGCCCGTGATGCCCAGTCAGGCGGCGCCAATAGGAAAGATCATGATTCGTCGTTCCATCTTCGCCATCGTTTTCGCAAGCACAACCGTCCTCATTCCGGGCCTCGCCAGAGGACAATCCTCACGAGCGCTACCCAACACGGGCACGGACGAATGGTACGCCTATGTAGATGGCCGGATCGCTGAGAACACTTCCCTGTCGGCAACTCCCACGTACTTCACCGATCCAGAACTCGACGATTACAAACCGGTGCCCTCTCCCGACGGATCACAGATCGCCTTCTTCCGAGCCATCGACTACGCAAGAGGACAAGACATCACGTGGAAATCCAAGATATGCGTCATGAATGCTGACGGCAGCGGATTCCGAGAGCTGACCGGCGGCGATCACATGGACACGAATCCGCAGTGGACGCGTGATGGCTCCAACAAGATCATCTGGACCCGCATCGAATCGAGCATTTCAGTCTTCGGGGTCAATGTCCCACTTGGGATGAGTACCTACTGGACAGATCCTGACGCTGACCCCGGCGACGAAGAACGTATCTCCAAGGGGTCCTGGTGGCGGTACGAGTTCGTCTACAGCGGCTTGCAGGATGGCCGCCTGCTGATCCGACGCGAAGGGAAGAGTGGGTACTATCTCATGACCCCTGATCCCAATGGCGGAGCCACCTACGAAAGCCTCGCCTACCCGGATCGCGACACGCTCTTGCACAAGATCACGATTTCGCCCAGCGAGAGCAAGATCGCATATATGAAGGTCGCGAACGCTGGATGGTTCACCAACGCAACAGGAGAGGCCTACTCGCACGCCGTTATCGCGTATGCCGATTTCGATGCCGACAATCTAGTCATAGACAACGAAGTCGAGGTGACGGAGTTTGATGAAGGCAATACCAATTGGTATGCCAGTTGGACGCAGGATGAAGACAAGCTGATCTTCGCCTGCGCCGGAGCCTGCCCCGAAGGGCAGAGTATCGGGCAGATATTCGAGTACGATCTAACCAGTCGGACTACAACGAAGATCTCGGGCAATGATGACCTTCAATATCGCTACCCGGCAGTAAAAGGGGTCGTCAAGTAGGGGACCGGACTTGCCTCTCCTGTCCCTGAGTCTGAGCACTTCACACGGCGACCCGAGGCGCAATGCGCATCTCCTTGAAGCGAGCCTACGAGACCCCGTCACGGGCGGATGGCTGCCGCATCCTCGTGGAGCGACTCTGGCCCCGCGGGCTCTCGAAACAGGACGCCAAGATCGACCTCTGGCCGAAGGAGGCCGCCCCTTCCAGCGAGCTTCGCCGATGGTTCAACCACGAACACACGAAGTGGCCGGAGTTCAAGCGGCGCTACTTCAAGGAACTGCAAGCTCGAGAGGAGACGCTCCAGCCCATCATCGAGCGCACGCGAGCCGGACGCGTCACCTTCGTCTTTGCCTCCCGCGAGTCCCGATTGAACAATGCGGTTGCTCTCAAGGAGTACCTGGAGTCCGGGGCCTGAATTCCCAGCGCGCGGCGAACGGGCCGTTGTCCCGTTCGTTGCCCAACCGAGCGGCAAGCTCGGAAAGGATCGATCCAGTGAACTCGATGCAAGCGGCCCGCGAAGTTCTCGGTTGGTGCACCGTCTTGAATATGGGCGTGCTTCTCTTTGCATCCCTCTATGTCACCGTTCTGGCGGGACCCATCAAGCGGATTCATGGAAGGATGTTTGGCCTTCCCGAGGAGGACCTCTCTCGCGCCTACTTCCAGTATCTCGCGCAGTACAAGATCGCGATCTTCGTCTTCAACTTCGCCCCGTACGTGGCGTTGCGCATCGTCGAGTAGCCTTCTTTCGAGCCCGCTCGCCATCCGAGCGCCGCCCGGCGCATCTAAGATCGCATCTATTCCCGTTCCCTGGCGGCTGAGCCGGCAGCCTGAGCAGCCGTGCGTGGTAGCCTTTCGAGATCAACCCCGGGTGGGACCAACGATGGAAGGCGCGGATCTCCTTCAGACCATTGCGGAGGTCTCCGTGGCGTTCGCGGGCTTCGCCGCGATCGTGATCGCCGTGCGACACCGGGGCGCCCGGGGGCTCGCGCCCGAAGAAGCAATCCACCTGCAGCTCATGCTCGGGCCAAGCCTCGCCACGGTTGCGTTCTCGCTGATTCCGCTGTGGCTATTTCACATCGGCGTGTCCCCGGACGGCATCTGGGGCATCTCCAGCGGCGGGATGGCGCTGTACCTGTCGATCGTGACGCCGCTGGACGCGAGACGTGGCAGCCGAATGATGCGAAAGGGCCTGCTCCAGCGAACGCCGGCCGCCGTGGTGGCCGTGCTCGGCGTGACGGCGCTGGTCAGCCAGGCAGCCAACGCCACGGGGCTCATCTGGGGCCGCACCTTCGGCGGCCTGCTGGCAGGCCTGTTGCTCTTGCTGGCCCTGTCCGGGTTCACGTTCTTCCGGCTCGTCGCGGTCCCAAGCAGGGGCTCGAGCGACGCTGCCGCCTGACGGGAGTGGGTTGACCATGCTTCAGGGAAGCTGTCTTTGCGGCGCTGTCCGATACGAGATCCGCGGCGGGGTTGGATCCAGCCTCCACTGTCACTGCGTGCAGTGCCGCAAGGCCTCGGGCGCCTCGTTCACCACGAACGCGTCCGTGGCGGCCGAGGAGTTTCGCTTCGTCGAAGGAGAGTCTCTGGTGGGCCAATTCGAGTCCTCACCCGGCCAGTTTCGCTGCTTCTGCACGCGCTGCGGCTCGCCGCTGATCAAGCGGATCGAAGCGAAGCCAGAGACGCTCCGGCTTCGCCTCGGGACGCTCGACTCCGACCCCGAGACGACACCGGCCGCTCACATCTTCCTCCGATCCAGAGCCCCGTGGACGGTCATCACCGATGACCTTCCGCAGCACGAGTAGGGCATGGCGCAAAACGAACCGTTGGTAATCCACGAGGACGAGTGCGCGTTCGAAGGCGGAGACGAGCCGGCGCCCGGCCGTGTCCGCTGGCGCACCCTGCTGAGCTCGGATCGCACTCCGACCGACACGCTCACCCTGGGCGTTGCGGAGCTCGACCGCGGCGAGGCGCGGGACTTCCGACCGCATCGGCACGCCCAGCCCGAGGCCTACTACGTCCTGGCCGGTGAAGGGGTCGTGAGCCTTGCGGGCACCGAGCACCGCGTGCGGCCCGGAACGACGGTGTTCATACCGGGCAACATCGCCCACGGTGCGCGCAACACAGGCTCGGAGGTGCTCCGGCTCCTGTACGTGTTTCCCGCAGACTCGTTCGGCCAGATCCGGTACGAGTTTCCCGAGACGTGATGCGCTGACCGTCGTGTCTGCCGGCGGCTGCCTGTGCGAGAAGATCCGCTTCGAAGTCGCAGAGAGCCTGGGCCCGCTGAGAACCCGTTAGGACGAAGCCGCAGCCGGCGCCTCGCCAGCGGACGCCGGCTTCGCCTACCCTCGGACCGGGAGGCGGGCATGTCCGAGCACCCCGAACGACGCGTCCCCTGGTACCGGTGGCCGTTCCATGCCTTGTGGAGGCTCCTCAGCTTCGTGCTGGCCGCCACGGGCCGGCTGCTCTGCGCGATCCTCGGAATCGCACTGATCGCCGTGGGGACGGTCCTCGCCCTCAGTGTGGTCGGCGCTCCCGTCGGCGTGCCCCTCGTGCTGCTGGGCTTCCTGCTGCTGGTCCGCGCGCTCTTCTGAGCTCGGCCCATCGCCTCTGGTAGAATCGTTCCCCGGCGGACGTCAACAGAACACAAACGCGGAGAAGCATCGACATGATCGGCTATGTGACGCTCGGAACCAAAGACCTGGAACGCGCCGGGAAGTTCTACGACCAGCTCCTTGGGGAGCTCGGCGCGAACCGCTTCATGGACCAGGACACGTTCATCGCCTGGGGCACCGGGCCCGGCGCCCCGATGGTGTCGGTGATCAAGCCGTTCGACGGCCAGGCAGCCAGCGTTGGAAACGGCGTGATGGTGGCGCTGGTCGTGGACTCGCGCGAGAAGGTGGATGCGCTGCACCGCAAGGCGCTCGAGCTGGGCGCCGCCGACGAAGGCGCGCCGGGAGAACGCGCCCCCGGCTTCTACGCGGGCTACTTCCGCGATCTCGACGGAAACAAGCTCAACGCCTTCTTCATGGGCTAGGACCACGGCAGGCGGAGCGCGATGACGTTTCTGGTGGACTTCCTGGTCGGCGCGGCGCTCGGCGCCGGGTTCATCGCGCTGGCCCGTTCCCTCGGGCGCCTCGAGCGGGCCGTCCTCGCCGGAGGCTTGGTCCTCGCGGCGCTCGCCTACGTCGGCTTCGGCGTCGGCCCACGCGCGGGATCCGGGCTCTCGGTAGAGCTGGCCGGCAGCCTGCTCTTCGCCGCCTTCGGGGTCCTGGGGCTCGTGTCCTCCCTGTGGTTCCTGTGCCTGGGCTGGGCCGTCCACGCCGTCTGGGACCTGGCCGTTCCGAGCCTGGCCGACGTCTCCTACATGCCCCTCTGGTATGCCGCTGCGTGCATCGGTTTCGACGTGGTGGTCGCGGCCTACCTGCTCGGACGGGCTCGCGGCCTGCTCCTCGTTCCCGGTGCCACGGATCCCGCCCGCGCCGCCTGACACGCGGCGCGGGCCTCGCCGGAGTCGAAACCATGGCCACACTCAAGACGGCAGCCCCGCAGTTCCTCGTGGACGACCTCGCGCACGCCCTGGCGTTCTACCGGGAGCGCCTCGGCTTCTCCGAGGACTTCGTGCACGAAGGCTTCTACGCCAGTGTCTCCCGGGACGGTGTTCCCATCCACCTGAAGTGCGCGCCCAAGCTCGAAGCCGAGCGTGCCCACCGCAAGTCGGAGGAGCACCTGGACGCGTACCTGGCCGTCGCCGGGATCCGCGAACTCTACGAAGAGCTGAAGCAACGCGGCGCCCGCATCGCCAGGCCTCTTGAAGAACGGCCGTGGGGCGTCGTCGACTTCTACGTCGAAGACCCCGACCGCTACATCCTCTGCTTCGCGGAAGCCGTGACAGCATCGCCGGACCGCTCGGGGTGAGCGGCCTCGGGCCGGCCGTTTCGCTCGTGGGTGTCGCCGTCGCCGGAGTCGGTCTGCTCGGCCTGATTTCGCCGGTCCGGCTCATGGGTCTCGTCGCTCGCCGGCGAGCCCTCACGCGACTGCCCGTGACGCTCTCCCTGCGAATCGGTTTCGCGATCCTGTTCCTCGCCGGCGCTCCGCATTGTCGTCTCCCGAACCTGGTGCGAGGGGTCGGGATCCTGGAGGTCGCGGGCGCGCTGACACTCCTGGCGCTGGGCTCGGCGCGTCTCCAGCGATTCGTCGAGTGGTGGCTCCAGCGACCGGCGTCGTTCGTCCGAAGCTGGGGATGCGGCGCCCTGGCGTTCGGCAGCTTGCTGGCCTACGCCGGCGCCTCCTAGGCTCATCGGATGGCGCAGGTCGCGATACGAGAGTCCCCGATCGGCGGACTCGGTTTGTTCACGCGGGAAGGGCTGGCCGGGGGAGAGGTGGTCCGCGAGTTCGTGCTCGGCCGCGAGGTCACGCGGAACGAACCTCTCCGACCCGAGCTGGGCGAGCTTCCCGAGCACTGCCCGCTGATCGACGGGCGCTTCTACCTCGTGGGCCCGCCCGAGCGTCACCTGAACCACTCCTGCGACCCGAACTGCTACCTGCGCTTCGAAGCCGACCGGATCGAGGTCGTCCCCCGCCGCAGCATCGCGGCGGGGGACGAGCTCACGATCGACTACCTGATCAACAACTCGGGCGGAGAGAGCTGGCCGTGCCAGTGCGGCGCCGCACGCTGCCGGGGCGAGACCTCGCACAGCTTCTTCACGCTGCCGGAGGGGATCCAGCGCGAGTACCTGCCCCTGCTCGCACCCTGGTTCCGGAAGAGCCACGCCCTGGAGCTCGCGCACCTGACGGAATCGCACGCGGGGCCGACGGCCAGCGGCCGGCTCCTGACTCTCGCCTGCCTGGGCGCGGCGGTCGCTAGCGGCGGGGACCTGCTCATGCTCTGGGTCGCCAACTCGCTTCGGCCGGAGCTGGGTCTCCCAAGACCGGGCCCGGCCGTGCTCTGGGTGGGATGCCTGCTCGGCGTCGCCGGAATTCCACTCTATGCCGCCGGGTATCGCGCGGTTTCATGGATCGCCTCCGCCGACTCCCGGGCCGTCGCGCGCCTGATCGCCCTGGCGGGCGCGGGCGCGGCCGGCCTGGGCACGCTGATCCACGGGCTGACCGCGGCCCTGATCCACGCCGAGGTGGGCTCCGGAGCCGCCGGAAGGCCACCCCTGGAAGCCGTGGGCAGCTGGGGTGCGGGCATCGTGGCGCTCTGGGCTGCGGCTGCGCTCCTCGTCCTGGCGGCCTCGGCCGCGGTACTGGCCTGGGGTCTGCGAGAGCCCGCCCTGCCCCGCTGGTGGGGCTGGCTCAACCCCGCCTTCGCGACGCTGGCCCCGGCGGGGATCGGCGCCACCACCGAGCTGGGGCGGGCCTTCCTGGTGCCCGCGGCGCCGAACCTGGCGCACCTGCTGTTCTTCGCAGCCTCCCTTGCAGCCGTCGGCGCGCCCGCGGTCGGACGCCCCGACGGAGCGTGGTAGCCTGCACACGAACCACGGGCGCCTGCGGGCGCGGAGGAGGATGCCATGGGTTGTGTTCGCGAAGGCTGCACCTGCACAGTGGGCGACGCCCGCTTCGAACAGGAAGGCGCCATCTACTGCTGTGAGAAGTGCGCAACGGTCTGCACGGACGGCGACTGCCGCTGCACGTCGGCGGACTGCCAGACGGGCTAGCGTAGTTCCCAGCCAGGAGGTTCCATGCCCGACGTCGAGGGTTCGCCGCTCCAAGATCACGCGAACGTGCTCGTGATGCCGCCCCTGCTCTATCTCGGCGCGCTCGTCTTCGGCATCGCAGCGCAGTGGATCGCGGCGTGGCGGCTCCCGCTCCAGGCTCCGTTTCGCTGGGCGCTGGGCGCGCTGCTCCTGGCTGCAGGGATCGCAGTCGCCCTGGCGTTTGCGCGGGCCTTCGAGCGCAGCGGCCAGGACAAGAATCCCAATACTCCAACGCCCGCGGTCATCAGCGGGGGCCTCTACCGCTACTCGCGCAACCCGGCCTACGTGTCGCTGACCGCCGTCCTGCTGGGGCTGGGCCTGCTGCTGAACAACGCGTGGATCCTGCTCGCCGCGATCCCGGTGCTTGCGATCATGCAGTTCGGCGTGATCCTGCGCGAAGAGGCCTACCTGGAGCGCGCCTTCGGCGACGAGTACCTGCGCTACAAGGCCGGCGTGCGCCGCTGGCTCTAGGTGAGATCCGCGATGCCCCACACCCCCGACCCGCTTCCCGGCTCCTGTCTGTGCGGCGCGGTCCGATTCCAGGCAACGCCGCCCACTCTGTGGTGCGCGCACTGCCACTGCAGCATGTGCCGCCGCAGCCACGGGGCGGGGTTCGTCACCTGGTTCGCGGTTCCCTACGCGCAGTTCGAGATCGTCGAAGGAGCCGATGCGCTGGTCCGGCATCGCTCCTCGGACCACGCCACGCGTTCGTTCTGCGGCCGCTGCGGCAGCTCGCTCTTCTTCGAGACCACGCAGCATCCGGAGAAGATCGACATCGTCCTGGCCGGCATGGATGGCCCCATCGACCGGGAACCCCAACTGCACGCCCATTTCAGCGACCGCGCCGAGTGGGTCGAGGTGCACGATTCCCTGCCCCGCCTGGGCGGCCCCAGCGGCCTCGAGCCGCTGGATCCGTGATAGCGTCTGGAACCCAGCGAACCACAGGAGCGAAGCGATGAACGTCGAGGGTGGATGCTACTGCGGAAACGTCCGCTACAAGATCGAGGGTGAGCCGCTCTTCAAGGGGCAGTGCTACTGCCGCGAATGCCAGTACATCTCGGGCGGCGGCCCCAACCTGGTCCTGGGCATGCCCGAGGCAGGCTTCGCCTACACCAAGGGCTCGCCGAAGCCGTTCCAGCGCGGCGACCTGGACAACCCGGTCACCCGCGAGTTCTGCGCCGACTGCGGCACCCCCCTGCTGAGCAAGGCGCCGGCCATGCCGGGCGCCGTGATGCTCAAGGTGGGAAGCCTCGACGATCCCGCCGAGTTCGGCGGCGCACAGATGGCGATCTTCACGGTGGACAAGCAGGGCTTCCACCAGCTTCCCGAAGGAGTGCCGGCCTTCGAGCGCCTGCCCGGCTGAAGTTCCTTGGAGGCGCCGCCCGGATTCGAACCGGGGATCAGGGATTTGCATGGGTCAAGTGCCGGGGCACCTGCACGACGCCTGGCGTCTCTTCCAGGCGATGGGCGCGGACGGTGCGCTGCGGCGCATGAAGCGCGACCACGGCGACCTGGGCCGACGCCGGGCACGCGGAGCGGGTTGCCCCGGAGCAGAGTTCGTGAGCAGCGCGCCGGCCAGCTCCGTCCGGATTCGAACAAGTGGGGAGGGGAAAAGAAAGGAGGATTCCAGCTAGTTACGAGCGCCGATCGGGCTCGGCGACAAGTTGGCGACAACCTCACGACGCCATCCAGCATCGGTCACTCATGGCTCTTCGGAGCCATCGAGCAGCACGCATGAGGCACGCGGACCCAGCCTCGTCCCCCATGCTCCCGACCGAGTGGAGATCGGCGCGCGATTCCAGCAGCTCCAAGAGGCCATGCACGCCGCAGCCGAACTGAGCCTCGGCGACCGACGCCTCCGAAGGCTTCCCAACCTCAGGGGGATTCGATTCCCTACCTCGCCTCTCCCGAGTTCCGGTCCAACGCCTTCGCCAGCTCCATCTCCTTGCGAGCCTCGTCTACACGCCCGAGCTGCATCAAGACCCGGGCCAGCTTCTCGTGTCCGGAGGCGCTGGGCTGCTTGCTCACGAGAAGGCGATAGTTGGACGCCGCGTCGTCGAGCTCGCCCTGCTGCACCTGGATCGCCGCGAGCTGATCGTACGCCCGCGGGTAGTCCGGGTCCGCCTCGATCGCGGCCTTCAGGCTGGCGACGGCGTCGTCCACCTTCTCCTGGTGGTACAGCACGGCTCCGAGCCCGGTGTAGGCCGCAGCGCTCGGGTTCACGTCGAGGGCCGCGCGGAAGTGGCGTTCGGCCTCGGCGTACTCGCCACTCCGCGACAGGTACGCGGCCAGGTTGTAGTGCGCCGACGCGAACTCCGGATCCAGCTCCAGAGCCTTGCGGTACTGCTCGACGGCCTCTTCGGTCAGCCCCTGACGTTCGAGCACGAACCCGAGGTCGTTGTGGATCGCCGCCTGCGGCTCGATCGCGAGCGACTCGCGGTAGTGGGCCTCGGCCAGCTCGAGCTCGCCGAGGTCGAGCGACGCGAGCGCCATGTTGTTGTGGGCCTTCACGTGCTTCGGGTCGACCGCGAGTGTCTTCTCGAACGCGGCGACCGCCTCCTCGTTCATGCCTTGCTGGAAATACGAGAAGCCGAGCGCGTTCAGGATCTCCACGTTGTCGGGCTCGACCGCGAGACCCCGCTGGTAGGCCCGGACGGCTCCGGGGTAGTTGCCGGTGCGCTCGTTCGCCATGCCCGCGCGCAGGAAGGAGTAGGCGTCGAGGAACTGCTCCTGGATCTTCGCAATCGAGTCGGCGGGCAGGGGCACGAACTCCGGGATGTTGGCGGCACGGTCACTGCCGGTGAAGCGGTCGAGCACAATCGCGGGCGTGGAGTGGCCTTCCTCGTCGATGTGGGTCAGGAAGAGCTGCGTGTAGGGGGTGTTGGCCTTCGACGAGAAGACGAGCCAGCGGCCGTTGGACGAGAAGCTGTGCCAGGAGTTCATGAGGCGCGTGTTCGCGCGCAGGCGCCGCGCTTCGCCGCCTTCGGCCGGGACGATATAGAGCTCGCTGTCCGGCATCAGCAGCATGTAGTTCGCGGCTTTCGTGAAGACGATCCACTTCCCGTCCGGGGAGAACTTCGCGAAGAAGTTGCTCATCCCGTTGTGCGACGCGCCCTCGATCGGCTCGGCCTTGCCGCCACGGCCTTCGTTGAACGGAACCCGGTAGAGATCGAACTTGTACGGCTCTTCGTCTTCGACGAACTCCGGGACGTCCTTTTCGCTCAACAGGATGGCCTCGGCGTCCGCAACCCCGCGCTTCCCGTAGACCTCCGTCCGCGCGAAGACGATCGACTCGCCGTCGGGACTCCAGGTCGGGTTGCTCTGGACGTACTTGGGGTCGTCCGCGCCCGGCAGCGGCGTGTAGGTGCCGGTCTGGGTGTCGTAGACGACGAGGATGCCCTTGATCGGGAAGAAGAGCTGGGAGAACTCGATCCCGGGCGTCGCCACGAACACCGCCCGGTCCTTCACGGTGCTGATCACGTAGCGGCCGTCCGGCGAGACCTGGGAGAGAAGCCCGAAGGTGAGCTCACCGTCGTCCTTTTCGTAGTCGCTCCAGGTGATGATCTTCTCGTCGTTCAACACCATCTCTTCGGAAACGGGGAGGATCGCGTAGCCCCCCTTGTCGTTGCCGTAGTCGACGTCGAGGCCAAGCACGCCGCCGTCGCCGGAGAAGGAGTGGCAGTTCCCGCAGACCGGCAGGTTCTCGAGGACGATGGGCGGCGCGGTTTCGGAGTCGACCGACCCGAACCGCCAGCGGATGCGCGACGGGTCCTGGACCGCCTCGATGAACGGGAGCGGAACCTCGCGGTAGAAGATCGAATCCCCCACGGGGTCCGTGGACGTGCGGATGCGGACGCTCGCGGCGCTGACGGCCTTCGACCGCGGCCCCACGCCCACTACCGACACCTCCGCGTCGCGCTCCACGCTTCGCCGCTTGATCTCGGCCCAGTCCTCTTCGGTCGGGCGCCAGCGGGGCTCCGCCGTCGGGAAGCGGAGCACTTCGCCCGTGGGGTCGAAGCGGAGCAGGACCACCCACTTCGCCACGTTTTCGGTCTCGTCGCTCCAGAGGAAGGTCGGGGCGACGATCTCGGGCGGAAAGAGCGTCTCGTCGAGGGGATAGGAGATCTCGAGGCGGCCGGACGGCTCGCTCGGAAACGCGACCGGCACCCCGGACTCGCCTCCGCACGCACCGAGGGCCAGCACGGCGGCGAGCAGGAGCGCGGCCCTCGCCGGGTTCCTCCACAAGCGGTCGCTGCCGCCGGCTCGAAATCGTTTTCGGGGATTCATCGCTTTGGAAACCTGCCCCGCGGGCCGCCGGCGAGTTTGGGTGATCGGGTGCAGTGAAGCAAACCGGCGGTTCACGACGCGAGAATCGTGGTGATTTTCCCCTTTCGCAATTGACAGACGCAATCCATCCGCGCAAGACTGCCTCACTCGGAAGTTGCCGATCTTCTGCCTGTCGGAAGAACGTCGGATCCCTAGTGGGCCACCGATCGAGCCCGGAGAAATCAAGATGAAGCTGAGCCATTTCTGCACCCTGCTCGCAGTCGCCGTGTTCGCGACCGCTACCGCCGCGAACGCGGCCGTCCATCGCGTCTTCCCGGGCGATTCCATCCAGGCGGCCATCGATGGCGCCTCTCCCGGCGACACGATCCTCGTCGAGCCCGGGATCTATGAGGAAGCCGGGAGATTCATAAATGCCGCGGAGACGAAGAAGGCCGGCCTCCACATCACCACCGACAACCTTCGCCTGATCGGCAAGGTGAGGCTTGGCCAGGGCGAGGACGGCAAGGTCATCCTCCTCCACTCCGACGACCAGTATACGGGAGTGTACGCGGCTCCTGATGGTTGTGGGCACAGGCTCCCGGTGGGTGAGTGCGAGGACGAGCTCCAGGGCTTCTACATTCGTGGCTTCACCGTGAAGGACTTTCCGGGCGACGGGATCCAGACCCGCTTCGTGAACGGGTTCAAGATCATCCGCAACGAATCGTCGAACAACCTTCATAACGGTATCTATCCGACCATCTCCGCGAACGGCCTGGTCCAGAACAACGTCTCCTACGGCGCGCTGGACACCGCGATGTGGGTGGCAGCCTCCCAGAACGTTCGCGTGATCGGCAACGACCTCTCCGGAAGCCCGATCGGCCTCGAGGTCAACGTGTCGCTCAATGTCGAGGTGAGGCACAACGACGTCCACGACAACACGGTCGGCATCGGCCTGTTCCATCCGAACTCGGCTGGCAACCTGCCGCTCGAGGAGATGGGGAACTGGGTAGTCGCGCAGAACAACGTCTATGACAACAATCTGCCGAACCCCGCGCCTCCGTCGAGCTTCCAGGGCGGCCTGCCGCCGGGCGTCGGGATCCTGGTGCTGGGCGTCTCCGACAACGTGATCGCGAAGAACAACGTCGAGAACAACGAGTTCGTCGGGATCGGGGTCCTCGGTTGGTGTACCGCCACCTCCCTCGGCGACCCGAACCGCAACTGCATCAACGACCCGCCGATCCGGGATCCTGCCGCGACCAACAACCTCGTGGCCCAGAATTGGATGAGCGACAACGGGCTGGGCGTGCCGCCGGTTCCGCTCCCGCCGGTGGACCTCCAGTACGTGCAGTTCGAGGTGCCCTCCGGAGCCTCCGGCAACTGCTTCGAGAAGAACAAGCCCAAGAACGGGGTCACGTCCTTCTCCACCGAGGCGGACGGGGAGCTGCCGACCGACGGGTGCTAGCCGCCCATCGCAGCTGACCGTCAGCTGAGCGCTGACCCGCGGGGCCGGGCCGCCAAATCGAGCGGCCCGGCCCTCGCTGCTTCGGTGCGCTATCGGTTCCGCCCCGGCGGGGCCGGTCCGGCGGCCAGTGTGCGCGGGTGCCGCATGAGCCCCGAGACCGGTCGCCGCTGGCCAGAGGATCCTTGTGCCTCTCCATGCCATTGCCGAAACGATCGAGACCCATGGCTGCTCGATCGTCCTCCGCCGGGTGGAGGGACCCGAGGCCCGGGAGCTCTTCTTCAGCTGCCAGCCTCCCTCCGAGGCTGCGGATGCCCGTCAACAGGCGGAAGCGGCCTATCGCGCGATCCTGGGCGTCCTGGAAGCGGAGGGAGGGAGCTTCGCGTCGGTCGTCAGCGAGACGCTCTTCCTGCGCAGCCTGCGGGCGGACCTCGAGCCCGTGCGTGCGGCGCGCCATCGGGTTCTGGCGGCTTGCGAGGGGTCGTCTCATCGACCCGCCACCACCGAAATCGAGCAACTCCCGTTGAACGAGCGGGCCTGCCTGGAGGTCTCGGTGCAGGCGGTCCTGCCGAACGAACCGCCGCTGCGGGTCGACACCTTCGTGGCCCGGCCTGCCTGCGGCTGCGCCGAGTGCGCCCGTTCCCACGGCCTGCGGGTCCACGTAGGCGACGAGGCCCGGCTCTACGCGGCCGGTCTGTACGGGCCTGGGGATTCCGCCTACGAGCAGACCCTCGCGATGTTCGGTGTCGCCGAAGACCTGCTGCAGCGGGCGGGGATGGAGTTCCGCGATGTGGTGCGCACCTGGATCCATCTGCGCGAGATGGACCGGGACTACGCAGACCTGAATCGGGCGCGGCGGGTGTTCTTCGAGGCGCGGGGAATCGATCCGGCCCCGGCCAGCACCGCAATCGGCGCCGGGCCGGTTCCCGAAGGGCACGATCTCTGCCTGGGCGTATACGCCGTCCAGTCGACGCCCCCGCCCGTGCGGACCGTGATGACCACACCCACGCTCAACGAAGCCCCGCTGTACGGCTCCGACTTCGCCCGCGGGATGAGGATGGTGGAGACGAACAAGGTCGCGCTCCACGTCTCCGGGACCGCGAGCATCGACGAGGCCGGAAGGACGGTGCACCCGGAGGACTTCGAGGCCCAGGCGGACCGCATGCTCGTGAACGTCGCGGCCCTCCTCGAAGGTCAGGGAGCCACCTTCGGCGACGTGGTCTCTGCGATCACGTACCTGAAGCGCCCTGCGGACGCCGGGCGCCTTCGGGAGAAGCTCCACGAAGCCGGCTTCGAGGGCTTCCCCAACGTGTTGGTCGCGGCTCTAGTCTGCCGGCCTGAGCTCCTCTGCGAAGTGGAAGCGCTGGCCGTCCTGCCGAGAGCCGCACCGACCCCCTCGAGCGGCGGCTAGGGCACAGGTCCCTGAAGACGTTGGTGTCCCGGTCTACCAGGAGCTGCAGGTGGGCCCTCCTGGATTCGAACCAGGGGGTCCACATCCACGATGCGCGCGTGACAACCAATTCGGCGCCCGTGCGTGCGGGCTGAGCTTGCTTCCAGCCTGCTTCCAGAACGCCGAGCAGCGACGCCGAGCGCAGTCCGTAAGTCCCCGGAATCCTTGGAGGCGCCGCCCGGATTCGAACCGGGGATCAGGGATTTGCAGGCGCACAAGTCCGTGTAATGGCTCCACTTTTCGGAAGCCCGGGAGACACACGCCCGAGCCGCGGAAGAGCCATGGAGCACGAGGGCATGGCTTGGCGAGCTGCACGGCAACGCGCATCTATCAGCGTGGGCACACTTGGTACGTCGATCTTCGCTGGTCCGACGGTCGACGGGAACGAACCTCCGCGGGCCACACCAAGGCCCAAGCCGAGCGGCTGGTCCGCAAGCGCATCCGCGAGGAGGCGGCCGCCCTCCGCCGGCGCGAAAACGCGGAGCCCGAGCCGGGTCCGCCCTTCGACGAGCTCGCGGATCGCTACGTCGAGCACCTCCGGGTCCACGCCAAGCCGGCCAGCGTCGACGCGGCCTACCGTTCGCTCCAGCAGCTCAAGGACTTCTACTGGGACACGGACGCAGCGACGCTCCGAGGCGCCGAGGTCGATCGCTTCATCGCCCACCGCCGGCGCACCTGCCAGCCGCCCACCATCAACAAGGACCTCCGCTACCTGAAGGCCACGCTCCGCCTGGCGATCGAGGAGGGTCGGCTCAAGGAGATGCCCTGCCGGGTGCGGATGGTCCGCGAGGTCCGCAAAGCACCCACGATCCTGAGCCGGGACGAGATGCGGAGGCTCCTCTCCAAGGCCGGCCGTCTCCGTCCGATGCTCATGATGGCGGCCATGACGGGGCTGCGGAACGGGGAGCTCCGCTACCTCCTGTGGGCGGACGTCGACCTTGAGGGGGCGACTCTCCACGTGACCGCCAAGCAGGGCTTCTCGCCGAAGAGCGGCAGCGAGCGATCGGTGCCGCTCAACTCCGTACTCGCCGAGGCCCTGCGAGAGCATCGCGCCTCCCTGCCCCATGCCGCGACCTCCGACTGGGTCTTCCAACGCAATCCCTCGAGCGGCTCGCAGTGGCCGGATTCGGCGCTGTGCGCCGCCGTGCGCGACGTCTTCAAGGCAGCGGGCCTCTACGACCCGAACCGCAAGATCGGCCTGCACATGCTGCGGCGTTCATTCTGCTCACACTCGCTATCGCGGGGCGCCTCGATCGAGGCGGTGCGGGCCATGGGCGGCTCGTCGAGTCTGACGGTGGTCCAGCGCTACGCCGTGAGCGTCGAGGACGAGCAGCGCCGGGCCGTGGAGCGCCTCGCGGAGCTGGCGGAGTGAATGCCGCGCGTGGGCGGGCCGGGTGTCTCGCCCTGGAAGGTGGATCCT
>Ga0255053_10000186_pt1 | contig 32604 bp, 28 predicted proteins | sample JV7_2_22_MG_FD_188635 | JGI IMG/M metagenome (GOLD analysis project Ga0255053, IMG submission 188635) | Seawater microbial communities from Jervis Inlet, British Columbia, Canada - JV7_2_22 | ecosystem: Environmental > Aquatic > Marine > Inlet | place: Canada: British Columbia | collected... | reverse complement strand
GTTCCTGTCCGTCCGGGCAGTAGCCCGCGCGGTCGATCTGGACCGGCTTCTCCAGCCAGACGATCCGGGCCTCGCCAGGGTCCCGCGCCGCGTCGACGCCGTCCACCTGAAATGCCACGTAACACAACGCGTCGACGATCCGGCAGCTATGGTACGTTCGGTCGTGATCAGCTCCGAAGGGCGAATCCGGGGAGATCTCCACTCCAGTCTGTTCCATCTCGGCAAGCAGCGTCTCGGTTATGTAGCTCAACTCCTCGTCCTTGCCGAGCAGGGCCCGCGTGTTCCGCTTGATCTCTTCCAACTCCTCTACATACATCATCGCACACCAGTGTCCTTTCTTGAGGGGCCGCTTCTGGGAGCCGCTTGGGCTAGCCAGCCCGCCCCAGCTCTTCGCGAAGCCGTATTCGCAGGCGAGACTCGGTCTCGGCGCCCAGCGGATCGGCCTCGGTGAGAGTCTTTCGAAACTGCGTGATGACTCCGGCGAACTCGCCCCCGAAGCGTTCGCACCAGTCGCACTCCCGAAGGTGCGCCTGGATCTGATCGATCCTTCGTTGCGCCAACTCCCCGTCGACATATTGAGAGAGCTCGGCCAAGATCTCCCGGCAGCGAATGCCGGCAATCGAACGCTCAGGATCCGCCACTTACTTCCTCCTTGACAGCTGCGGTAAGTGCGAGGCGTGCCCGGTGGAGTCTGCTCTTCACGGCCGCGAGCGAGAGTCCCGTCATGCTCGCCACTTCATTGCCGCTGAAGCTCTCGAGCTCCCTCAGCACGAGCACCTCCCGGTACGTCGCCGGGAGCCGGGAGAGAGCGTGCCGAAGAAGCGCTCGGTCCTGCAGGCTTGCCATTTCGGTTTCCGGGTCCTCGGATCCCCAGCCTGCCTTCTGGCCGAGTTCCTCGATGGAAGCGAAGTCGCTCGGCTCTCCCTCTCGTCTCCGGTGCAGGCGATAGACGGCACGCCGAGCGATCGTCAACAACCACGGCCGCGCCTCTTCGCCCCGGAACGAGGCGGCTCCCCGCCACGCTGCCAGGAAAGGTCTCCTGGAGAGCGTCCTCCGCCTCGCTCGAATCACGGGAGATGGCCTTGGCGAAGCGGAATACCGCCGCCTGATGCCTCGCCACGAACGCCTCGAAGGCCTCGTGCTCGCCCGAAGCGCTGTGGCCAGGAGTTCTCGATCCGAGGCAGCCAACAAAGGTGCTAGCGGTTACAGGTACGGATTCCGAACAGTGTGTACAGCGGGCATGATCCGGCCACCCCGGTGACGAAGGGAATGATCCCGATCAGTCCCCAGGCGGTCTTCGGACCGGTGAAGTAAAGGGCGAGCAGGGCAATTCCCAGGAGTACCCGAACTGTCCGGTCAACCATGTGCTCATTCCTCGGAAAAAATCTCGCCGCCATCGGTTTGGCTCCTATCAGTAGTCATCCGCGCCATCGTTGGTCTCTACTATTAGAGCCAAGTCCCGGCAAAAAGGATTCACGTGCTCGTCTCGTGAAACAGAACTCCCCCATCGTGCCACAATCGGGGGGCACCGCAGAACTCGCGAAAAGCGACACCTAGCTCGAATCTTCGGTCGTCCGCTAACTGAGGCCACACCTAGCCCCTCCACGCTCCTGATCTCTTTCTCGCGGAGCAGCAGGTTAAGTGGCTGCGGAATCCGCAGCGTAACCTAGTCCACAGCGCGAACCGTGGAAGCTGCCTGGCACTGATGGCAGTGCTATTCGTTGCCGGGGTTATGAACCTTCTGTGGAGTCGCTGCCATCGCCGCCTTCGTCCTGATCGAGAAGATAGTACCAGGCGGTGCGCTTATCGGTCGCATCACCGGGATCGCCCTCATATTCCTCGGGGTAGGCGTCTTAGTGCTACCGCTGGGCTGATGCGGCTTGCGGACGCATCGGTTCCTTCGGGGCCGCCCCCTTCTTCCATCCCACTCCTCTGCTTATGGTGAGGAACGGACTTTGACTCCCCGTTGCTACAGGAGATCCCCGTGAAACGACCCAACCTTCTTCCGATCGGTCTGCTGTTTGCGCTCCCCCTTCCACTAAGTGCTCAAGACGCCAAGTCCGAAGCTATGAGTGCCGCACCGGCGGAAGTGGCCGCCAACGCCACGATCCTCGATGCGGAGGGCAACGTGATCCAGGAGGGCACGAACGGCTACACGTGCATTCCTACGGCAGCAGCATTAGTTCCACCTCAGCCAATGTGCCTGGACGCCACATGGGTGGCTTGGGCAGACGCGTGGATGAGCAACGCTCACCCTAAGATCGACAAGGTCGGTATCGCGTACATGCTCGGCGGCGACGGTGGAGTCAGTAACACCGATCCGGCAGGCTTGAACCCTGAGACGGTGGACGACTGGGTCAAGGCTGACCAGCACCTAATGCTCCTGCTTCCGAACAAGGCCGCCTACAACACGTTTCCGACCGACCCCAGCTATGGCGGGCCTTGGATCATGTGGAAGAGCACTCCCTACGTCCACTTGATGATACCGATCAGCGAGGTTGAGTACGCACTCGAAGGCCACGACTGAGGCTGAGTCCGCCTTCGGGACGTTGCGGAAATCCTACCGATGGGGATGACCATTGCTGAGATGGTTCCGGACAACCCGGGATCTGGCTTTTCCACTGTCACGTGTCCTACCACCTGATGGCCGGTATGCAGTCGCTGTACACGGTTGAGCCCGCGCTCGTGGCCTCCCAGTGAACCGGATGCTCGGAGTCGTGGCCGGAGCTGCGCTGCTCACGCTGGGCTGGCTGGTGGCGCCGAATGCTCTGATTTCGGTTGACTCCAACACGCTGGCTGAGATCGTCCTCAACGACAATCGGGAACCTGCGGGAACTCTTTCCGGCAACATCCTGGAGCTGGACCTGGAGATCCGGGAAGGTGACTGGCACCTCTTGGGTAAGGATCGACCAGCTGGTCAGGTGTTAGCGTTCGCGGAGGCTGGAAGGTCGCCTTCCATCCCCGGCCCGCTGATCCGTGTTCCGCTCGGCACGGAGATACGGGTAACGGTCACAAACTTCCTCGACACGATGGTGGTGATCCACGGCCTGGATGCTCGCCGTGATGGTGAGTTGCGGCCGCTCCGAGTACCTGCCGCTGGAACACGCGATGTCCGGTTTACGGCCGACGTGCCCGGCACCTATTTCTATTGGGGCGCAGTTACAGACGGGCCGCTCTCCGATCGGGTTTTCGAGGACAGTCAGCTGTCGGGAGCACTTGTCGTAGACGCCCTGGGAGCTCCCACAGACGACGAAGTCTTGATGATCGGGATGTGGTATGATCGCCGTCTCCCCGACGGCGAGCCGGACCGCGGCCGAGAGTTCCTCGTCATCAACGGGCGTCCCTGGCCGCTGACCGAACGACTCACCTATAGCCTTGGCGACTCCATCCGGTGGCGGCTCATCAACACTTCGACATCCATCCACGCGATGCACCTTCACGGGTTCTACTACCGGGTGGATGCCCGCGGCGACATCACTCGCGACACCGTCTATTGGCAGGCACAGCGCCGAATGGCCGTAACCGAGCGAATTGCGACGGGAGCTACGATGGCCATGGTTTGGTCGCCGGATCGGCCTGGCGGGTGGATCTTCCACTGTCATATGAGCGACCACGTGGTCCCGAATCCCACGATGGGGTCGGAACGGCCTACCGAGGATGAGCGTTTCGAGCCGTTGTTCCGGCACGGGCACCTGGATCAGGATCCAGATCGGCACGCGGAGGAGGGCATGGGTGGCCTTCTGATGGGCGTGTACGTTCGGCCGCCCGAGGGCTGGGTTCCAGACGAGCCGAAGAGACGGGAGCTTCGGCTGTTCGTTCAATCCGATAGTGCGGCGGGTGGCTTGAGCGGTAGGCAGTTCGGGTATGTACTGCAGGAGGGAGCCGCGGAGCCGGCTCAAGATTCCGTGCGGCTACCAGGCTCGACGATCGTGCTCTGGAAGGGAGAGCCGACCAGCATCCGCGTCTTCAACCGCACCGATGAGCCCACACAGGTGCACTGGCACGGGCTCGAGATCGAGAGCTACTTCGACGGCGTCGCAGGATTCGGCGGGTATCCCGATCGACTGACGCCCGCGATCGCACCAGGTGATTCGTTCGAGATCCGGATCACGCCTCCGCGCGCCGGAAGCTTCATGTACCACACCCACGTCAACGATCTCCGGCAACAGGGCTCGGGATTATACGGCGCTTTCATCGTCCTCGAAGAAGGAGAGAGGTGGGATCCGGAGAGAGACCGGGTCTTCCTGTGGGGCGAATCACCATTCAGGGACGACGAGAACCCGGTTCTGAACGGCGCCAACCCACCGGAGCCGTTGACGCTCGAGGCCGGGACGACCTACCGCTTCCGGCTCATGAATATCACCCTGTTCAGGCCGAACACCCGGATGCGGCTTCTGCGCGACGGTTTTCCTGTTCGCTGGACTCCGATCGCGAAGGATGGGTTCGATCTACCGGAGGTTCAGCGAGCGCAACAATGGGCAGACCGTACGATCGCGGTAGGCGAGACTTATGATTATCGGTTCACTCCCGCCGTCCTGGGAGACCTGCACCTGGAGTTGCGTAGGGGCGACGGCAGGCCGCTCGTGGACCAGTTGATCAGAGTCGTCGGAGTAGATTGAGCAGAATGACGCGGGAGTCTAGTCAGTTGTCCCCACACTCGTCTGCGATCAGGACCTTGGGCGAGGTCGCGCTGCGGGTCAATGACCTGCAGCGGATGAGGCAGTTCTACCAAGACGCGCTGGGACTTGAAGCTCTAGGCGAGTTTCCTACCGCTGTGCTTCTGAGAGTCGCCGAGGATTATGGTGGTCACACGCAAGCGCTGGCTTTGTTCGATCGGTCAGTTTCAGTCAGTTCGGAGCTGACTACGATAGACCACATAGCCTTCACGATTGATCCTTGGCGACTATGAGACTGAACGGCATCGCTTGGAAGGTTTGGGGTTGGAGGTCGAGGCGAGAGACCACGCGTGGGTTAAGTGGCGGTCGCTCTACTTCCATGATCTCGAAGGCAACCAAGTGGAGCTGGTCTGTTACGATCCTGATCTGAGCTGACCGTTCACTCCTGTGGAAGACAGGGTGATGGAGCAGCCATCTGTTTCTTGGCAACCGGCCCAGCTTCCAGGTGAGACAGGTGTCCGACAGTCCCTATCGCGTACAGCAGCTTGATCACGTTGAACTCTTTGTGCCGGACCGCTACGAAGCAGCGCGTTGGTACGAGGAAGTCTTGGGGCTCACGATTCTCCAGGAATACGAGTACTGGGCCGAGGACCCGAGCGGGCCCCTTATGATCTCCTCCGACGGCGGAAACACAAAGCTGGCCTTGTTTGAAAATGCAGAGCTCAGTGAACTGCGCGGGGCGTACGATCAGGTCGCGTTCCGGACCAGCGGCCCAGGCTTCTTGGCTTTTATGGGAAGGGTCGCCGAGCAGCTCGAGCTCTATGGCCAGGAGGGTCGACGTCTCTCTCACAACAGCGTGCGAGATCACCACGGAGCTTACTCCCTGCAGTTCATGGATCCGTGGGGACACCGTTTGGAGGTCACCACATACGAGTGCGAGTATGTTCGCGCGCGTCTGCAGACCCCGTCAGGTGATCAAGCAGGCTCGGGTTCCTAGGTCCAACGCGGAGGCATAGCTAATGGCTGCTGGCGAGAGGAGCGTTATCGGATCCGTAGTCTCGCTGTGGCGGTACCCGGTCAAATCCATGATGGGAGAGGAGCTCAATGCGTGCGAGGTTACGGATCGGGGATTGCTAGGGGATCGCGCTTACGCCCTGGTGGACCCGTCCAACGGGAAGGTGGTGAGCGCCAAGAACCCTCGGAAGTGGCCGGGTCTTTTCGACTTCCGGGCCGCTTTCCCGGAACCTCCGCGCGCAGGTGAGCTGTTACCTCCTCTCCGCATCACTCTGCCTGACGGTGCCATACTCAGCAGTGCCGACGGTGACTGCGAGCAAGAAGTCTCGGGCGTGCTTGGCCGCGAAGTGAGACTGGAGTCGTCAGCCCCCGAGACGCCAAGTCTCGAGGAGTATTGGCCAGATATGGAGGGTCTGGATTACCGGGAAACGGTGACGGACGAGGCTATGCCAGCTGGTACGTTCTTCGACCTCGCGGTCATTCACATGCTGACGACTGCCACGATCGATCGGCTTCGGGAGCTTTATCCTCAGGGACGCTTCGAGGTACGACGCTTCAGGCCCAACATCGTGGTAGAACCCGCCTCGAGTGAGAAGGACTTCGTTGAGAACGCCTGGATAGGCCACACGATCGCTATCGGTGACGAGGTGCGCATGAAGATCACAGAGTCTTGTCCTCGTTGCGTCATGACGACTCTTCCCCAAGGCGATCTACCGAAGGATCCCGGCATCCTGCGAACAGCGGCTCAGCACAACGACGTGCACGTCGGGGTCTACGCCTCCGTGTTGAGTGGCGGTTCGATCCGGCGGGGCGATGAGGTCAGGCTCGAGTAACGTGACCGAAGAAGCCGATTAACTGCGCGAAACGAAGCTACGAAGGGATCGTCACCTCGAGGATCATCTTGTGAGAGATATGTGGCCTCCCGTCGCCCACATCGGGCACCATGCAGAAGAAGGCGTAGGAACCGGGCTCGAAGTCAGCCGTGAAGTAAGCGTGCCTGCCGGGCGATAGACCACCCATCCCACCGATGCGTCGGCCTGGATAAGCGCCCTTGCGGCCCATTTCGTACCAGGCCCGAACATCCTCCACGTGCTTGCCTCGATCGAGCTTCCAGACAACGACGTTGTGGACCTGAGGACCGCCGTTCACGACCCGAATCGTCCGCCGCCCAGATCGGATAGAATCCGAGAGAACATAGCCGTAATCGAACATCGATAGCTCTAGGTCCGGTTCCGGCTCGCGGACGCCCACCGAGGGCTTCAGAACTCGAAGGCTTCGTACCATTCCGAGCTCTAGGTGCCTCACTCCGCCCGGGGTCATCACATAACAGATGAGAAGATAATTCCCGGCTTCCAGAATCAGCGTGCCTTCCGCCTTGCCGCCCGGGTCGACGGGCTCCAGACCGCCGGCATGGATCGCCCAGCTTGGGGGTTGATCGGTCTCCGTCTTTACCGAGAGAAAGTCCTCCGCAGTCTTGCCCGCGGGCAGCCGAACCAAGACCACATGATGATGCTCCGCGGGACCGTCGTTTCTGAGCTCGATCTTCACGACGCCGCCCTCGATCTGGCCCGGTGCCTCGAACGCGTAGTCGGTAGCGAGAACAGAGAAGACCCGTCCGATCTCCGCGTCCGAATCGGCTCGGCATCCGCCGCCCACCACGACAGCTGCTGCGGTGAGGGAAGCGGTCACGGCTGAGCGCAGTACAACGACGAGGCTCATCCCTTGCCACTCATGCGGAACTCACAATTCGATCGTCTCACCAACAGGGCTACCGCCGCATAGCTGAAATGACCGACGTGATGAGTCGGCTGTCAATTCTGTCGGCTCAATCAATGCCCTCACATCCAAAGGGGTTATCGATCACGAGTAGCCAGGTGCCGTCCTGTTGTTGACGTACGACGTCAGACGTCTGACCGGTAAGGTTCACCTCGCTGCCTTTTGACTACAACGTGAGGAATTCCAGCAGACGTTTGATAAGCAAAAAGGCCAGCATGAGGCCTGCGGCTATGCCCACGGTTAGAGATGCTCCAAGAACCAGCGTTCTTCCCCAATCGGCGGCCGGTCGGCTGAGAACTCGCATGATCGTAGCCTGACGCGCGGGCCCTCAGGCCGCCTACTCGCCCTGAGAGGTAGAGAAGACGAGGTCAACTCGAGCCGGGCCACCGGGCTCGACGGTTACTTCTCGCTCTTGGGTTCCCAGGACCTCGTGCCAGGCCGTAAGCGTGTAGGTTCCCGGCTCGAGTCCCGAGATCTCGAACGCGCCATCGTCTCCCGTAACATCGAAGTATGGGTGGTCGAACACCCATATCTTGGCTCTCATCCAATCGTGCGCGTCGCACTTCACACTTATCAGGCCGGGCATCCTCAGGGCGCGCGGCTTCTCGATCCGCATGCCGGCTCGCGGAAGTGCGATGTTTCCAATCGATCTGGACGCGTCCGAAAGGTTGAGGGTTAGGTTCGCGTTGTGCAGCAGAGGGTCGCCGTTCTCGACAACCAGGATTCCGCCGACGGTGGCTGCCATGATGGGCGGCTCAAAGCGGCACGCTGTGTTCGAGAGGACGTACTCCCGGCTTGGTACCTCCCCTTGGGCGCCGGTCACCGAGACGACTGCATACGCTACCTTTCCCTCCCGAATCACGAGGTCGCGGCCGTTCAGGAACGCTCCGCAATAGTCCTCGTCGGTAGTGACCGCGAGCTTGGTCGGCGGTGGTGGCGTGCCTTCGAAGAGGATCGATCCCGAGATGGCTCCGGTTTGGGCCCGCCCGGCAGCGGGCGCGCTCCACGAGACAGCGATGATCGTGCAGAGTAACGACAGCATTCTAAGGGGCGTTTCCATCGGTATGACCCTTTGCTTAAGCCTCAGAAGTACACGTGCAGCTCGATGCCCCAGCGATCGGTGTCGGTGGTCGCCTGCGGGATGTCTTCGAGCAGTGTGTAGAACACCGATGCCTGGACGAACTGTGTGGGGAATACCTCAGCACCGAATCGCCAGCGAACCCGGGCGTTCTCTCCAATGTCTCGGTTGGGATCGAGAAAGCCGTATGTCGTCTTGATGTTCAATCCGCGGATGACAAGAAAATCGCCCTCCACGAAACCTACGAACTGGCTGACATCTTCCCTCTCCTCGAAAGAATCGAAGATGTAGTCGAGCTCGCCGAGGAAGGTGAAACGGCCGACGTTGAATCCTCCGAATCCTCCGACCGCATCGCGCCTGGCGTCCGGCGCGTCGTTTCGGGACGCAGATGCCCCAACCCTGAACCGTCTGAAGATGAGTGCAGCGCTCCCGGCGATCTGTTTGCCGCTGTTGTCCTCGCTTGCACCCTGGGTGCCGTTGCTGAAAGAGACGAAAAACGACAAGGGACCAGGCTCGATGCCCAGTTCTATGCCGATGTCCGGCGTGTCGTAGTTGAAGCCGGTGCGCGCCCGAATGAACTCGTTATCGTCAACGAGACGTAATCCATACGGCAGAAAGAACTTCCCGGCCTTCACGTAGCCTTCGAGGGGCAGACTGCCGTTGCCGAAGAGCGCGAACGCCTCTCGTGTGGAGGCGCCGGACGGACCGAGCAGTTGATCGATGTAGAGGGTCAGAAAATCTCTGATCACCCGGGCCTCGAGCTGTAGGCTTTGCTCGGTGATCTCCACGCTGCTCCGTGGTATGGCATCCGTCGCATCCCGTGCCGTACCCGATGCAAGCACACGGAAATTGGCTCCGATCGACAGGAAGTCGTTCAGAGATCTCTTCAAGAACCCGAACTGAACCATGGGGAGCCGTGTCTGAGCGTAGATGCTACCGAAATCGGTACGCCCACCACCCCCGGTCTTGTTGACGTGGCATTGCGAGCACTTCAGACCGGTGCGGACGGACAGGTACGGCTCTCCGGACAGGTCGGCCGGTTTCAGCAGAAGCAGGCACGAAGCTACAATTGCAGCACCGATCGGGCCTATCAGCCTTCTCATGACTCCGCCTCCCTTCCGGTCAATTGTCCTCGGCTCCCTGCTCGATCCACCCGCGGATCGCAGCGATCTCAGCCTCGGAGAGTGGAGGTAGGCTGAGAGGCATTCTGCCTCCCGTGATGTCAGCCCGGCCCTCCACCTTCCAAACGAGGTAGCTGGCTTCCGGGTCACCGGGGCTCACCAGCAGCAACTCGGCGTGCTCCACGCTCTGGACGTTCACGAGATCGTCCCGAGAGGCTCCCTCATCGAGAGCGAGTCCCAGAGGGGCCGCCGCACCCGTGTGACACTGCGTGCAGATCGGTGTGAAAACGTTCTGCTGGATGGAGTCCAGCGTCGGTCCCAGCTCGGGCGTGTCGGGCGACAACGGATTCCCGAACTGATCGAGGCCCGTCCCATCCCCGGCGCAAGCGACGACGAATGCCGCCAGCGGGATCAGGGTGGCAGCGGCCCATCTCCAATCCCTCAGCGCTTTCATGGTTCTTGCGCCTCCGGATCTTCAGCGAAGAGCCAGTAAAGGGCATCCTTTCCCCGGGCGATTGACTGCACGTAATAGACGACCGCCCAGCGGCGGCCCTGCACGAGGAGATCGAGAGCCTCCTCGCTCATCGCGGCGAGCTGCTCGGCCGACGGCTGCCCTGCCAGGTAGTTCTTCAGCTCGTCGGCTGCCTCCTGACCGAGTCCTTCCTCCACACGATCTAGATCGGCATCCGCCCCGCCCGGGAAGGCAAGCGCCTCCGTCTCGTACGCCGGCATGGGGGTGCCATCCAGGCCCGTGACCAGGGTGCGGTAGAGATAGTGGGCGCTCTTTGGGCGGCCGCGGGTGAAATCGTACGGCCTGATCTTGCGGTCCTTGTAATCGGTCAGACGATCGGCGGAGGGGCCGCCGCCGCGACCGTCCATCCCGTGACACTGCCAGCAGTTCAGTACCTGGTAGACGAAGCGGCCTTCTCTAACGAGCTCCGCCGAGTAGCCCGGCTCGGTGATCGTGGCGGAGGGGGCTTCCACCTCCTCGTTGAACTGATCAGAGAAACCCTTGATGAATCGCACCAGCGACGTCCTTTGCTCCTCGGACAGCAGCCTCTCCCATGCCGGCATCCACGTTCCCGGCACGCCCGCCGAGATGACCCTGAAGAGGTCTTCGTCGGTGGGGAGGTAGCCGGTCGGCGTGCTCCGGAACTTGAAGACGGCGGTCGTGAAGTCGCGCGGCTGAGGGCTGCCGAGCTGCCGAGCCGCAGGACCTTCGCCGTCCCCCCGCACGCCGTGACAGGGCGCGCAGGCATTGTTATAGAGCCGGCGCGCTTCCCCACTGGTCGCGTCCTGCCCACCCGGTTCCGGTGCTTGCGCCAGCGTCGGGGTAGCCCAGAGCAGGGGTGCCGACAGCAGGATCCAGGCGATCGGCGTACGGGCGAGGGACCGCCGAAGCGGCCCCTCCACCTGTCGTGCGCTCTGGGATCCGGCCCGATCGAGCAACATGGTTCCTTCCCCTCGCTCGTTCGCTTGCTGCTTAGGGGACGACGTCACGGCATGACTTCAATTGTGCCGGTCATCCCGAGTTCCGCGTGGCCGGGAATGGTGCATATGGATTCGAACGATCCGGTCTCCGTCGGAACGATGAAGAGTTCGGCTGCACCGCCGATCAGAATCTCCACCGCCTTTAGATAGGGAGCCTTGATCTCGGCGTTCGAGTCCTCGGCCTTCCGCAGGACGACCGTCTTGTAGAACTCTGCGGCCGTGTAGTAGTGCTTCGCGGCGTTCCCGGCCGGGTTGATGAGCTCCAGCTTGTAGCCCACGTCCATCGTCAGCTCGAGGTCCGGCGGAACGAAGGCGAACGCATCGCTCGTTTCGGCCATGCCGACCGACAACTCCACGGCATCAGCCCAGACGTCGTGCGAGCCGGACTTGCGGGGATCGCTCGTCAGCGCCTGGTCGAAGTCCGTCGCCACCTCGAGGTCGAGCTCGTAGCCCTCGCCGCCGGTGATCTCGGCGGTCCCGAACATGCCGAATTCCTTATGGCCGGGAATGGTGCAGACGGTGTCGTACTCTCCGGCGAGCACCGGGACAAAAAACATTTCGAGCGAGCCACCGGGAAGCAGCTCCACCGCATCGAAATACGGGGCTTTGTACTCGGCGTCCGGCGTCTGCACCTTACGCGTGGCGACCGCTTGGTAGAAGTTGGCCAGCCCTTCCGGCGAGAAGTAGTGCTTGAATGCGTTGGACGCCGGGTTCGTGATCTTGAGGATATAGGGCTTGCCCGCCTCGAAGCTCAGGTCGCTGGGCGAGTAGGACATCTCCGTACCGCTGGTCTCGACCATGAGCACCTCGACGGTCTGCGCCTCATCCCAGTTGACCAAATCGACCCACTCCGAGGTCGTGGTCGCTGGTGACGAAGGCGGAGGCGGAGGCGCAGGAGGTGGTGCTTGCGGCCCAGGGTTGGTCGTTCCGCTGTCGCAGCCGACGAGCATGGCGAGAACCGTGGTCATGGCCAGGCCTCGTGCGAACCGTGTGTTCATCTCGATACCCTCCACCGGCCGGTGCCCTCCATTAGGACCCGACCGGACACAGGAATTGGCCGGATTCCGACGAGCCCGCGGCTCGCCGGCCGAAACATTCGGGTACCTTGGTTGGCATGGAACGCGCCGCCCGCGGAGATTGTGGCCTGCGGCGGTAACGTATTCGTTGGCTTTAGCTTAGGATTTCTTGCTGCGGGAATGCCGATTACTGGGAAGAGAGAAGCGGGACGCGGGGCGTCTCAGGCGAGTCATCACGGGTCGCACCACGGCGACCTCGGCAACGAACCCGGATGATTGAGAACTGGCTAGAAGGCCACGTCCAGCCGGAACCAGATGTTCTTAGGGTTGAAACCGTCTTGATCGTCTTGAGATTCCAACCGAGTAAACAGCTCTCCCTCGATGACGCCGCGAATGTTCTGGCGGATCAGGAAGACGACTCCCGGCATGATTCGGGTCGCGTCCAGACCGCCCTCCACGAAGCCCGACTCGCGAACCGATTCGGGAACGTCCGAGTCGAAGGTGTCGAACTTCAGCGAGCCGATAAGCCACGGGTAGAAGAGGTACTCGGCCTTCGCAAAGAGGCTCTTGAACGGAACGGCCCCTTCCAAGAGCTCTCCCCACGGATTGTTGTTGCGGCCCCAGACGTAGCCGACGCCCACGTCGAGGGGTCCGTACAGCCCGCGGCCGTTGAAGCCAAAGGATCTGTGCTCGTCGATCGCGCCCTCCACGGGCTGGGATCCGAAATAACCGAACGTCTCGAGGATCAGAGATCGATCGAGCAGCTGACCACCCCCGCCAAGCACGGGTTCCACACCTGGAGCGTAGCGCCCGTCCAGCCCCAGCCCACCAAACTTGTAACGCAGCTTGTAGTAGCCGTCGATCCGGCCGAACTCCTCCTCGGTCAGGTTGCCGATCTCCTGCGCCACGCCGGCTCCGTAGTAGAGCCGACCCTTGATAAGGCCGTTGAGCTCGATAGCCGGACGGGTGCGACCGAGACTGAATCCTCCGGCTGAAACGACCGAATCGCTGACGATCGGGTCAACAAGCTCGATGTCGGAAACTCGATACTCCTGCCAGATGAACTTCAGACGTGCGTCCCTATCGATTTGGCGATCTGCGAAGGTGAACAGGTAGAGGTTCTGCAGGCCTACCCAGAGGTTGAGACCGCGCTTCGGCAGGCCGGGTATCAGGTTCTGGAACTTGAGTTTTCCCTGCAAGATCTCGATCCCATCATCCCGATTCCACTCAGTCTCCAGGAAAACGCCTATGTTCTCGCCCAGCGGGCTTGCTGCCAGCAGGTAGATTTCGTCCGGGAATCGAAGGTTCACCACGTGGCCGTCTTCGGGATCCTCCCGGACCCTGATGTCGCTTGCCACTCGGACTGCGAGAGGCACGGTGCCAGGAAGCTCACCGGGCCAGATCGCCCGAGGCCATTGATCCTTCCACGGCGGGCTGCCCAGCGGCACCGGCTTGTCACGACGGAGGAGCTTGTCGTTTTCGGGGAAGCGGTAGCCGTTAAGTCGGAACGCCTCGCCGAGAACGTTCAGTTTGGGCGCGGCGGTATGACAGGTTGAGCAGCCAGTCTTATACATCCTCGCGAACGCCGGGATTTTGAACGCCTCCGGTTCAAGGCGGAGCCCACCGTCAACACCTGACCCGGAGTTCGGCGCCGCTGCTGTTATGGCCAAGGCCAGGAGGAGGACACCGGCGGCGATGAGCAGCCGGACGGCCAGGACCCTGGGTTTCGAGCAGGGCTCACCCGACATGTGGTGTGAATGCGTGTCGCTGGACACGCGGCTACCCATCCGCCGTCGGCAACTGCAACCTCAACCGAAGAAAGTCTCCGTCCCCCAACAGGATCTCTCTCTCGAGCGAGCCTGCCGATCGATGCCACACCCGTATTGTGTAGTTGCCCACGGGTATGTTTTCGAGACTGAATCGTCCGCCTTCGCCGACGACCGCGTAAAGGGTGGTGTCGACAACCAACACGTACGCGACCATCTCCGGGTGGACGTTGCACAGGATGACGTGAGCTCCGACCTCGTCGAACGTGTGCGAACGAGACTCGCTAGCGGGATACATGCCCAGATCGAACCCTGGGCCTGGTCCCTGGGGGGAAAAGATGTTGTGGAGGATTGGGTCGCTGTTCTGAAACGAAACCACGGTGCCGGGCGTGACCACTAGGAGTGGCGGAACGAAGCGCAACTGGACCTGATCGATGGTGACGGACCGCTGAGGGTAGCCCTCGCCGGTTTGTTCCTTTGGCACCAGGAATACCACAGCCCCTACAGTCGGCTCGCCAGGAGCCGTGACCACCCCCTCAATCGAAGCGCTCTGTGCATTCAGATGGCCACCACTGGAGATGCAGAGAAGGGCCGAGAGTCCACACGCGAGGAATGCTCTCATCCGGCCTTCTCGCTCTCCGATCCACGAAGCTGGGCGATCCAACGGTGGAGTGTTCTCCGGCTTACGCCGGCCGCGCGGGCTGCCTGCGAAACGTTCCCGCCGCTCTTGTCGAGCAGACGTTGCACGTACCCCAGTCTGAAGGCATTCAGAGCCTCGTCGCGGGCCGCTTCGTAGGGTGGTAGTTCGTCTTCTCGGGCTCCGTTGGGCAACAAGCCCCAAGGTCGGAGCGACTCGGGCAGATCAGACAGCCTGATCTGGCCGTCGTCATCGAGCACCACGAGCCGCTCCGACAGGTTCTTCAACTCCCTGACGTTGCCGGGCCAGTGGTATCTTTCGAGTGCATCCCATACATCCGGTGAGATACGGGGAGGATCCTTGTCCAGCGAGGCAGAAAACTGGGCGAGAAACTGCTGGGCGAGAAGCGTAACGTCGCCGGATCTCTCTCGCAGGGGCGGCAGGTCCAGGGGAACAACGCTGAGCCTGTAGTACAGGTCCTCCCTGAATCTCCCCTCGTCCACGGCGGCCTCGAGGTCCACGTTCGTGGCGGCCACCACGCGGATATCTACGTCGATCAGCTCGGCGCTGCCGAGGCGTCGCACTTGACGCTCCTCGAGTGCTCGGAGGAGCTTGGACTGCAGGCTTATGGGCATCTCCGCAAACTCATCTAGGAAGAGCGTTCCGCCGGCTGCTTCTTCGAGGAGTCCCCTCTTCTGCTTGTCCGCGCCCGTGAACGCTCCGCGTTCGTGGCCAAAGAGCTCGCTCTCCAGCAGCCCTTCGGGCAGCGCTGCACAGTCTACGGGCATGAACGGCTGGTCCCGCCTCTGGCTGTGGGCGTGTATGAGTCGGGCTACGAGCTCCTTTCCGGTTCCGCTCTCCCCAAAGACCAGCACGTTGGCGTTACTCGACGCCACCTTCTTCGCCTGCTCGAGCACCCGAAGCATCGCTTTACTCGAGGCCACGATCTCCTGGGGGCGCGTCTCTCGGGCCACCTGCTCCCGCAGTGCCCGGTTCTCCAGCTTGAGAGCGCGGTGTCGTAGCGCCCGCTCCACCGCCACGAGAAGCTGGTCCGCTTTGAACGGCTTGGTGAGGTAGTCGAAGGCGCCCTCTCGGATGGCCTCCACCGCAGACGCGATCGTCGCGTATGCCGTCATGATGATGACGGGGAGCGCCGGATCGTCCGCCTTGGCCACGGTGAGCAGCGTCATCCCATCGACATCCGGAAGTCTGAGGTCGAGAAGAAGGACATCGGGCTCGATGCTCGCCAGGCGCGCGCGAAACTCGATGGGATCCGCGAGCGTCGAGCAGGAATAGCCCTCACCGGAGAGCAGCCGCTCGCAGTTGGCGAGCATCGCCGGCTCGTCGTCGACTACGAGGACGCGTTGCTCGTCCATTGCTCCCGCGACGCTTCGATCGGAAGACACACGACGAACCGGGTCCCGCGACCGGGTTCACTATCGACCCGGATCTCGCCACCGTGTCTCTCGACGATCGTATGACAGACGGCGAGCCCGAGACCGGTGCCACGTCCAGCTCCCTTCGTCGTGAAGAAGGGCTCGAAGATGCGGTGTCGGATCTCCATCGGAATCCCCGAGCCCGTGTCCCTCACTTCGAGTTCGGCGCCCGTGCAGCCCTTGCAGCATCGAGTCGCCACCACGATCCGTCCGCCCGGCGGCGTCGCATCGATGGCGTTGAGCAACAGGTTCATGCACACCGTCGCGACGGCTTCGGGACTGCCGCGGAGTGCCGTTAGGTCGGCGGCGAACTCCTTTTCGATCTTGACGTCTCGGGCCTGGTAGGTTCGGTCCAAGAGCCGGATAACCCGCTCCGCCACCTCGTTCAGCCGGATGTTCTCAGATGCCTCACTCTCCTCCGTTCCGAGAGCGAGCAGATCCTTGATGACGGCATCCAAGCGCTCGGCATGTTCGCGCAATACGGCGAGATCATCGCCGAGGAAGCCGCCGTTGGCGCGCGACTTCAATTCGCGTTCCATGCATTCGACGCGGTTCGTTATGATGGCGAGCGGGTTCCCGAGCTCGTGCGCCACGCCGGCGGCGAGAACGCTCATGGCTGCCAGCCGCTCGGAGTGACGCATTTGCTCCTCGAGTTTGGTTTGGAGCCTGGTGTCCCGGATAATCAGCGAGTAGCCGAGCGGACGGTCCTGCTCGTCGCGAACGACGGTCTGAGTCAGACTGACGGGGAATTCTCCCCCCTCTCTGGATGTCCGTCGCGTTTGGAAGTTGACGACGGCCCCTTTGACGCCGGCCTCGCGGCGGATAAACGCTGCCTCAGCCCTCCACTTGTCTCCATCCGGAAGAATGAGTGAATCCACATCGTGGTTCCGCGCCTCGGCGTTGGTGAACCCGAACAGCGATTCAGCCCCCCTGTTCCAGATACGGACCTGTCCATCGAGGGCGAGTCCGACGATTGCGTCGGCCGAATGCTCGAGAATGCCAGCGAGTTCGGCATGCGCTTCGCACAGCTCCCTGGTTCGCGCTTCGACGAGGTCTCCGAGGTGCTGATGCTGCTCGCTCAGTAGGCGCGCCATCTTGGAGAAATCCGTCGCCAAGTCCTCTAGCTCATCGTTGGTGGCGACGTCCACTCGTGCATCGGACATGCCTTGGGCCAGCTTCCGGGCTCCGCGTCGGAGCTGGTAGATTGGGCGGGTGAATTGGTAAGCCGCCAGGAAAGCGAGGCCTAGAACCACAACCAGCACCGCCACGGCACCCATTGCCACTGATCCGATAAAGCGGCGCGCAGGTGCCTGAAGATCTGCTAACGAAACGGCCCTGTAAAGGATAAGCGGCGACATGCCCGGTCGGTTCAGGTCGATTGGCAGATAGGAAACTAACAAACCCTCCACGACTACGGTGCCGGCCTCTCCGGACAGAATCCTCTGGGCAACATCCGAACTGAATTCGCGGATCAAATCGGCTTCGGCTCGCGATGCGAGGAGGTTGGCCCAATTCCTCTTTCGCTCCGAGTGGTAGAGAAACAGACCCTCGGCGTCGACTAGGCCGGTAACTCCGGCGAGGTGCGGGGAACCTCCTTCGAGCGAGGCGAACAGCTCGGACGCAAACGCTTCTCCCACTAAGACACCATGGAAGGTGCCGCCGCCGGCATGAATGGGAAGAAGAAAAGCGAGCGCCGGAATCGTGGAAACTTCGCGGTCCGGACGCTCCGCTCGCCGAAGCTCCACTGGAAGTAGAAGGTTCTGGCCAGGCGTGAGCTGCTTCCCGCGCAAGACATAAAAGATGCCGCCGGCTGCGCTCTCCGTTTCCGCTGTGACCTCAGCCTCGTCGCCGCGCACCAGGAAAGTCAGCTCGCCACTCTCATCAAACGCTCGAACCTGAAAGAGCGCAGGTGAAAGATTGACAAATGTCGTTAGCGAACCTCTTACATCCTCTCCGGACGAGGTGGACGATCGCCCGTCGTCGAGTTGCTGTGAGGCGACGTATTGGAGTGATCGCTCGATCTCGCGAAGAGACTGCTCGGTCCTTTGCCTCGCCGTCTCGAGATCGTGCTCTAGCGTAGATCTGGCGTGGTTCCGGATGTTGTCGACGGTAACCCGCGTGCCGACGATACCGACTATCGCAAGCGGGATCAGTGAGAGGAGAGCGAAGGCGATCGCCAGCTTCAGGCGAATGGAGAAACGCGGGAGCAGCTTGTTGATGTTCATACGACAGACTCAACACAGCTGGGTAGGCTGGAACCGGGCACAAACCGATCCTCCAAGCTAGACGGTCCTTGGAGATCCGTCTGTCGGGTAGTTGCTGCCGCGGTATGTGGGAGTTTTCCGCGGGAGCTCTCCATGGCCTGCCTTATAGCAAGCACCCAGGCGGCTCGGAGTTGAGCGGCTACGGGTCCGGATACGCGGTCTCGTCCGCCATGGCCTTGTACAGATCTTTGAGCTCGTCCATGTCGGTCACAAGTTCTATCATCTGCGTACCCAACTGACCGAACTTGACCTTGTGCTGCGCCTCGTTGGACTTCTTGCGGAAGAAGCTTCCGACGCTGAAGCTGCCATCAACAATGATCGCCGTACCTCTGGCTCCGTGGCAAAAATCGCACGCCACGGAGGCATAAAGGGCGCTGCCACGCGCCGCGTCGCCGTCTTTGCCGAGGCTGGACGGGGTCCAGGTCCCGGTCGGGTAGCTTCCGGCGGTCGTGAAGTCGTACAGCTCGTCGGTATCGATAGCCTCTACCTTCAGGAACTTCACCAGCTCCCAGATTCGATCATCGCTCATGAACTCGCCGTAGTTCGGCATCTGGTCGCCGACCGTCGAGTTCGTGGCCGGATCATATGAGGTGAGATCCGCATCCATACTCCGCCTGCCGGTGGACCTCTTTATCGCGTCAAACAGCTCTTGCGGCGAGTGGGTTTCCGCAACCTGCTTCAAGCTGACAGCAGAAACGTTGGGTCGAGACGTCCTCGGAGCGCGGCTGATATAGGCTCCGGCGTTGCCCAGCAGATCCCAGCCGTGGCACTGCTTGCAGCGGTAGAAGTTCGAGAACTGGCTGAAGTGTGCGACGTTCGGGTCGTTCTGATCCCAGCCCGCTTGGGTATGCCAGAACCGGTCGAATAGGCGTCCCCCGTTTATGCCGTCCGCGGCGGTAAAGGCTGGGGGCCCTCCTCCATTGTCATCCCCGGGCCCGGTAACATCGTCGCCGGAGCAACCTGGAAGGACAAGAAGGAGAAGCAAACCTGAGAGTGGGAAGAGTGACAGCCTAGAACGTCGCAATAACAGCATGCTCACCTCCATAGCGAGAGTGACCAAGCCGTCCTCAGGCCGTACGCTCTCAACCGAGCGAGCGCTGTTCGGCTCGATCGAAAGGGTTCCCCAGCTTCCGGAGCTAGCACGAAACGGACCAGTGGCCACGAGATGTTGTATCTGCGCTAACTCGCTTTTGTAGAACATCTTATTGGATCGGGCGCCGCATCAGAGAATGCCGCGCGCGCTCAAGAGGGACACGAGGGGTCACAGGTGGGACGACGCGTGTCGCACCTGAATACTCCGTCCGCGGCAGCGTGGGAACGACTAACTCAGCAGCGCCTGGGGTGCCGCTGCCGGGCGGCCTTGAGAGAGGGGTCTGTACAGATGCGCTCTACGTGGGCGATCTTGGTCGGATGGACCTCTCAACGGTCACGAAGTCGGTGCTCTTGTTCGTGCTTGCCGGTCTGTTCGAAATCGGTGGGGGCTGGCTTGTCTGGCAGTGGTTCAGGTCGGGACGGTCGGTAGCCCTGGGTGCGCTGGGCGGCCTCGTGCTCTTCCTCTATGGGATTGTCCCGACATTTCAGCCTGCCCATTTCGGCCGCGTCTATGCCGCCTACGGCGGAGTGTTCGTATTGCTTTCGCTGCTCTGGGGATGGCGAATCGACGGTACAACGCCCGACCGATGGGATGTCATCGGCGCTTCGCTCTGTCTGTCGGGCGTCGCCGTGATCATGTACGCACCGAGAGGCCTCTAGGGCGGTCACCACCTGCTCCGCAAGCAGCAGATTGAAGGGTCTAGGTGCAGAGACGACAAGGCAGGCGCTGAGCCGTCTCCATGGTCGCCCTCCAGGCTGAACACGAACCACCCCGGGTCGCCGGGCTCGTTCACCGGTTTGAGCAGCCTAGGCCGTATAAACACCGAAGCTCCCATCGGCTAACCTGGAGAGCGAACATGGAGAGGTGATCGGCCTGCGCCGATCCATGTGGTGCTTTAACTAGCTGCTATGATTTTACTTACAACAGTGGAGCCGACCGGGATCAAACCGGTGACCTCCTGCTTGCAAAGACTCGACTGCCTCACGGCCAGGCCCGACTAGCCCCTGTTTACGGGCATATCTGGAGTTGGCGCTCCGGCCGGACACGGTCGAATCCGTTGAGCTACGTCACAATCTGTGTCACAAATCGTTAGCGTGGTCGTGCCCCGATTCATAGACTTCGGCCGGAGGTCACGAAGTGAGTCGCGAGCTCTGCCAACCACACCGAGAGAAGAGCACACCACCGGCTCCGCCGGAGATCACAACCGGAATCTGGGGCGACATCCGGACCTTCTTTCTGCAGCGGCCGACGGTTCCGACGCGGATCGACCTGACCGGCGTAGAGAGCCAGACGGACTACGTTGACAGGATTCGCCAGCGTCTCGGTATCAGCGTCAGCGAGTACGAAGTGCTCAACATCCATCGGATCGGCATAGAGGCGCCGGTAGCTGACGTGTTTGAGGAGCTTCTGGCTTGGGACGGAAGATCCACGTGCTGGCCGAGCCACGTGGCCCCCGCCGAGCGCCTCGATGATCGGATCGAGGACATCGAAATCCATCTCTTCGGACGCCGATGGCCCGGGGCATTCGGCAAGAGCCAATTCGGGGTCAGCTTGGTCCCACTTTTCCGGATGCACTTGGTGCGAATCTGCCGTGAACCGGACCCGTTATTCGACAACGCCCGATACCTGCTGTTCGAATGTAGCGGCGGCTATCCGATTGGCGTCTTCGCCATGTACGTTCGGTCGCCTATCGCGCACTTGGGAGAGGTGGAGCCAGCTCAACTGTTCTTCGGCGTCGGCTTCGATTTCTTCGGTAGGAAGTTCCGACCGCCCGTATCACCGCTCAAGTGGACTTGGCAGGTGATTCACGACCGAGTGACGGCCAACGTCCTCAACCGGTTCAAGCAGCTGTCCGAGTGGCGATTCGCCAGGACAAGACACGAAGTGTGATGTGACAAATGCGCTTGCCCGCTCCCACGCGCCTATGTGCGCGGAGTTCCAGGAAAGTTGGCTTGTATCGTGAGCTGGCCACCTGCGCGCTCTCTGTGCGCGCATCGAGCAGATGATCTTGTAACTCTATGGAGCCGACCGGGATCGAACCGGTGACCTCCTGCTTGCAAAACATATGGCCTAGGGCCCGATTTCCGTACTATATGCGTACTTCTGCGGCAAAGTCCGCATGAGGTACGGACTTTTCTCAGCATTTCCGCACCTGATACGGACCGAACCTGGAGACGAAACATGGAGAGGTAATGCCGGCGGGCTGCCCCTTGCTCGCACCCGGCCCCTCCACGCTCATGATCTCGTCCTCGTGGAGCCGCAGCCATATGCGTGAACATCGAGGTTCTCCCGACTTGCGGCGGCCCATCCTTGCCATAGGCTGAACCCAGAACGAGGGCTTAGGCTGGAAATGAAGCAGCAAACTGCCCCCCCTGCCCAGAGGTGTGAGATGAAGGTGCCCGTTGCTCTTATCGCTCTTTCCGGCTTCGTCATCGCGGCTATCGCTTGCGCCCCGACTGCGGACCAAGAGCCTGCCGCCGACGAGACCGCTTTATCCCAAGCCGATGTGGAGACCCTGGAGGCGCAGATCGAGAGCGCCATGAGCGCCGCTCCAGCGTCCATCTCCGCCGACGCCCAGATCGTGGACTGGGGCATGAACGAGCTGCGGGCCGGTACGAACGTCTGGACCTGCCTGCCCGACGACCCGGACACTCCGGGAACCGATCCATGGTGCATTACGGAGGCGTGGATGGATTTCTTGCACGCCTACGTGAACCACACGGAGCCCACGTACACGGAGATCGGCTTCGCGTACATGCTCCAGGGCGACACCCCGGTCAGCAACAGCGATCCGTACGCGACAGAGCCGACCGGACCGGAGGATTGGGTTCCCGATCCGGGTCCGCACCTCATGATCCTCGTACCGGATCCTGCGCTGCTTGAGAACATCTCCACAGACCACTCGAACGGCGGACCGTGGATCATGTGGCCGAACACACCGTACGCTCACATCATGATTCCGCTGGAGAGCATAGGTGACTGAAGCGCTCGCCGGACCGCAGGCTCATCGGTGCGCGATCTCGATCAGCTCCACGTCCGCCACTCGATTCCCCCTGTCGTCGAATCGGACTCGCCCGGTCACCCCGCGCCCGTAGTCGATGTCTGCCAGAGCGTCTCGAATCCGTTGCCGGTCGAGCCCGGCCCGCCGAACGGCTTCCACGATCACCATCAGGCCGTCGTAGGCGTACGCCGACACGGCGGCCGGTGCATGGTCGTAAGCTGCCCGAAAGGCCCGCTCGAACGCCCGGCCTTCGGCAGTGACCCAGTGACCGGGAGCGACGACGACCAACTCCTCGAGGTCCGAGCGCTTCGAACCCCGGAGGGCCAGATCGGCGCTGGACAGCGTGGCGAAGAGCCGTTGTGGCAATCTTCGGGCACGCAACGTCAGCATGAACTCTCCGGTCGCCGAACCTTGCCCGAAGAGCACTATGCCCTGGATCTCCTCATCCTCCAGTCGGGTCAGCAGCGAGTCGAGGTCCTCGACTGTCTCGGGGAGCGGCCGGCGGACCAGCTGGGAGGGACCGGCCTCCGCCGCGAAGGCGTCCGCCGCCACGCGAGCGTCGTAGGAATCCTCGACGACAGCCATGACCCGATCGAGGTGCTGGACGACTAAGATCTCGTGAACGAGCGCCGCCGCCTGCTGTCGGTCATCCGGCACGCAGCGGAAGAACCAGGGCACGTTGGCCTGCGTGAGTGTGGGGTCGGACGCCCAGGGCGAGACCAGCGCGACATGCCCCTTGGCGACGACCTGTTCGGCGAGGTGTGCGCTGCGACCGTGTAGCGGACCGAGAATGGCCCACACGGACTCCTCGAAGACGAGGGCGGTGATCTCGCTCGAGCCCGAACCCCAGGGCCCCTCGACCGACCGCACTACCAGCTCGAAGGGACGGCCGCGAAACCCCCCGTCCCGGTTGGCCGCCTCCACGGCCATCGCGGCACCTCGCCTCGCGGCCAACCCGAGGTCTCCACCCGGTACTAGGAGACCGAGCCTGACGGGCTCCGCGTGTCGCGCCCCCAGAGAGATGGCCACGATGACGGGCCACAGCCGCCACGCGGCCCGTGCCTTCATCGGCTACCCTACTGTTTCCGTGAGGCTCGGAGCGACCAGCCGTCGCCCCAGGACACTGCAGAGGCCACGCAGGTCGTCCATCATCTTCCGAAAGCCCTCGGGAGTGAGGGACTGCTCTCCGTCAGACAGGGCCGCCTCGACATCGGAGTGTACTTCAACCAGAAGCCCGTCCGCCCCGGCTGCCAGCGCCGCCTTGCTCATCGTCGGGACCATCCACCGGTGTCCCGTTCCGTGACTGGGATCCACGACCACCGGCAGGTGGGTGCGCCGCTTCAGGAACGGTATTGCGTTCAGGTCCAGCGTGTTGCGTGTCGAGGGCTCGAAGGTGCGGATCCCGCGTTCGCAGAGTACGACCTGCTCGTTGCCCTGCTTGAGGACGTACTCGGCTGCGAGCAGCAGCTCGTCGAGCGTGGCGCACCAGCCGCGCTTGAGCAGCACCGGAAGCCTGCCTCGCCCGACCTCCTCGAGGAGGGCGTAGTCGTGCATGTGCCGGGAGCCGACCTGAAGGAGGTCCGCGTGGTCGCTTACGATTTCGACCTTCCGCGTCTCCATTACCTCGGTCACGACCGGCAATCCCGTCTCCCGCCTGACCCAGGCGAGTAGCTCGAGACCCTCCTCCTTGAGTCCCTGGAAGCTATACGGAGACGTGCGGGGCTTGAACGCCCCTCCCCGCAGGATCCTGGCGCCGCCTTCCTGAACCGTCCGGGCCGTCGCCAGCAGCTGCTCCCTACTCTCCACCGCGCACGGACCCGCCATCACGATCACCTCTGGACCGCCGATCTCGACGCCCCCTGCGACCACGATGGTCCCCTCCGGCTTCGACTCGTACGCTGCCAGCCTGGCCGGCCCCATTGCCGTGTCGTCGCTATTACCGTTTTGACGTTCCATGACTTGTCTATTCCAAAGGCGATGGGAAGAAGTGAAACCTTCCGTCACGGACTTCGGCCATCCAGATCGGCCCGACGTCGTCCCATCTCTCATCGAGGATGATCTCTCCCGTGACGCCACGATAGCTGCGCAGACCCGTCAGCTCGTCACGAATCCGAACCCGGTTCATGCCTGCGCGCCGAACCGCTTCGATCATGATCTTCATGCCGTCGTACGCATGCGCCGCGAAGCTCTCAGGCTCCTCGTCGAACCTCTCCCGATATCGGCGGTTGAAGTCCCCCAGAATCGGGTCGGCGCGCGTCGGATTGTACGGGTACGTCGCGACCACTCCCTCGGCTGCCCGACCGCCAATCCTCAGAAACTCCTCCGAGACGAGCCGATCCGACCCGAAAATGGCCTGATGCATGCCCATCTCGCTCATCCGCCGCACGACGACCCCCGCCTCCTCGGCGTCTCCCCAGAGGAGGACCGCATCCGGGTCAGCCCGACGAATGCGGTCCAGCTGGGCGGAGAACGTCGTATCGCCGCGCTCGTATCGCATCTCGAGCACGATGGGAGCTCCGAGACGCTTCATCGCGTCCTTGAACTCCGCCGTACCGACGCGGCCGTACCGATTGTTCTCGCGGAGCACGGCGACCCGGGAGTAACCCATTACATCGTGCATTTGCAGCGCCAGCGCGTACCCGCTCTGACGGTCGTCACCGATCACCCGGATCGCCCACGGGATACGGGTCTCCGTGAAGGTGGGATCGGTGTCCGCGGTGACGACCAGCGGCATATCGAGCTTCAAAGCGACCCGCAGCATGATGTGTGTGTTGGCCCCGTCGATGGATCCCATCGTGGCCCATACGCCGGCATCGTGAAGCTCCACCAGCACGTTGCTGGAAGCGCCCCAGAGCCCGAGATCGTTCCGGACGATCAGGGTGAAGGGGAGCCCGTCGAGCCCGCCTTCCGCGTTCGACTCTTCCAGCGCCAGCGTGGCGCCTTGGAGCATCCGTGTGCCCAGTCGTGCATCGCGGGATCCCTCGATCGGGCCGACGAAACCGAGCCTGACCTCCGTGAGTCCTGAGGGGGGCGCCTTGTCACGCCCCGGTCCGAGGTGCTCGAGACGGTCGTCGAAGAAGAACAGGTAGGGACTTTGATACTCCCTGAAGGGAGCCAGCTTCGGCGGCGTGTTGGCATAGCGTGTCGAATCGTCCTGCCCCGACAGGATGCCCGCGGGGCCGACGCACGCCACGATCGCGCCGAAGGCCGCCAGTCGGACCACGCGCGGCGGCGTCACAGCCGTTCTTCTCCGTCCCGCCGCGCGATGGCGATCGCCTCGATCTCCACAAGGAGGTCCTCCCGACACAGCCGGGCCTGGATGCCCGTGCTGGCCGGGACCGGATCGAGGCCCAGCCAGGCGAAGAAAGCCGTCCGAATCTCGTTGAAGTCCTTGTAGTCGCGCTCGATGTCGCGCAGATAGCAGGACGTGCGAACGATATCGTGCCAGGTCATGTCTTCCGCTTCGAGAAGCGCCGTGATGTTGCCGTACGTCCTCCAGCACTGAGCCCGGAAGTCCCCCTCGTGGACCGACCATCCCTGCTCGTCGACGCTGGCCGTGCCGGAAATGAGAAGGACCCTGACATCGCCGAACTGCATGGCCAGGGCGCGCGAAAAGGACGAGGGCCGGCTGTAGTCGAACGCCTCGTTCAGCATGTGGGGGGCGGAGACGCCGCGCTTCTCGAGCGGGGACCGGATGCGGTGCACGGCAGGCGTGATACAGGGCCGCACGCCCCCATCCTTTCCCAGAATACCTATGTTCCGCAGCTCTTCTTCCTCGCCTGGACTCAGCCGCGCCACATCGATCTGCGGACCCTTCCCGAGCGTACTGGTGCTATCGAGCATCGTCGTATCCTCGCTTCGTGTCATTCGGAGGGAGAAGGTCGGAGGCGTCCTGCACTCCCGAACCAAGACTCAGGCCTCGGGCGGTCGCCACCCAGACCCGGTCATCCTCAAGATCGACCCCGAGGACGTAGTTGTGGGCAATGCTGGAGGCGGTGGTTCGGCGAACCGTAGTTTCGCCGTCGGAGATCAGGAGTTCGCCTTCGCCCGTCTCGTCGTGGCGGCGATAGGTGACCCACGTCGTCCCATCGAAGGCGTTCAACCCACTGTCAGTGCACACCCAGACCACGGGGCCGCGGGCTCGCACGAAGTTGATGAAGTTGCTGGCCAGGCCGCTGTCATGGTCGAAGTAGCCGCGCCAGCGGACGCCGTCGTATCGGCTGAGGCCGAAGTAGGTGGCGACCCAGAGGACGCCATCGTCGTGCGAAACGGCGGTCGTAATGTCGTGGACCAGGCCGTCGTCCGGGAAGAGGTCGATCTCCATCTCGCCGTCGGGGTCGCGGTGATCGCGCCAACGCCCGGTCCGCGAGTCGTACTCGAGCGCCCCTCCCCCCCAGGCGGCGATGTACGCCACCCCCTCGTGGAGATGGACACCATAGGTCCAGGGCTCGTGCATGGGCGCGTTCTGCTCGTTGTAGATGTCCCAGCGTCCCGTGTAGGTGTTCAGACGGTTCGCACCCGCGGCAGTGGCCGCCCAGAGGTATTCGCCCTCGGTGGACACCCCGTAGACCACGTCGTTCACCAGCCCACTGTTGAACTGATCGAACGTCTCGAGGCGGCCGGCAGACCAGCGGTTCAGTCCGCCTGCCGTGCCGATCCACACGTCGCCGGTCTCCTCGTTCACATCGATGGCGAGCACGACGTCGTGAGCCAGACCGTCGGCCACCGTGAGCGTCCTCCAGCGGCCGTCCTCGTAATACGCGAGCCCGGCATCCGTGCCGGCCCAGACGCGGTCCTCGCCGACCTTCACCGAATAGACCTTGTCGGAAGGCAGACCGTCCCTCGTGGTGAAGGTCCGCCATTCCCGGAAGATGGGCAGGAAGCCTTTCGCGGGAGCGGGCGACGCCGCGGTCGCCTCTCGAGCCATGTGCGCGAGGCTCCGGGCGGTCGCCTCCGGAGCGATCGGCATGAGGCTCGGACCGGCCGACTCTGCTTCGACGGCCGCCAGCCAGGCGCAGGCAAGTGCCAGCGCTCCGATCGGCATCGCACCGGAGGACAGGCCGTTCCCGAATCGTCGAATCGAACGCATGGCCTAGTCCTGCGTCTCCTGCGACGGATCCTCGGCCCCCCCCAGGACCCTCAGGTATTCAACCAGATCGTTCAGCTGGGCCTTCGTGAGGTCGTTAGCGACGCCGTGAGTGTCATCAGGATTGTACTTCGTCCAGAGTTCTTCGAGCGTCAGAGCTCGCCCGTCGTGAAGGAACGGGCCCTGGCTGTAGAGGTTGCTCAACGTGGGCACGTCGAACTCCATCTCCGTGTCTGTCGGACCGCTCGAGCCCACGTCGGCCTTCGCGCGATTCGTGAACAGCGGCGGCGGGTGACAGGTCGAGCAGCGGTTTCCCGGCGGGATCAGCTCGCCTTTGTTCGTGGCCGCTCGTTCGAAGATCGCCCGTCCGCTCAGCTGAGCCTCCGTCAGCCGACCCGCCAGCGGCCGATAGCGGTTCGGGGCAGGCGAGAGCGAGAGGATGTAGCCCACCAGCGAGTAGAGCTCGTCCTCGGAGAACGGTTCCGATCTCGTCAGCCACTTCGCGAAGCGAAAGCCGCACTGTCGGTACAGGCTCTCGTTCTTGCCCGTCCACTTGTACGGCGCCGTCTCGGCCAGTCCGCGGAGCGAAATATTGTTGACGATATTGCGCCCGAGCCCATCCGGCTCGAGGTCGTACGTCAGGGCGTCGTGGTGGCCCTCGGGGTGGCAGGAGCGGCAGCTGAACTGGCCCTGGAACGTATTGGCAGCGCTGTGGAAGATCTTCTGGCCCCGCCGAATGAACCCTTCCTCGGGTCCCCCCAGGTTGATGGCGTCGACGATCTCCAGCCGCTCCACGTCGATCACGGAGATCCGGTCATCCAGCCGCTCGGCAAGATACAGAAGCCGCCCGTCGGGCGAGATGACCATGCTCTTGGGATTTGACCCTGTCGAAATCCGTTTGACCACGTAGCGGTCGCTCAGGCCCAGGTGGTTGGCGTACGCCGGAAGGCTGTCCGCGGGCACTTCGTCGAGGAGCTCGCGGAGAGCATCAAGGTCCACGACGGTCACCACGTCCGCCCCTGAGTGGCTCACGAAAGCTCGCCGGCCGTCCGGCGTGACCACGACGTCGTACGGGTCGGCGTAGAACGCGTTGACGTCGTCCAGGGGCATCTGGATGACCCTCCCGTCCTGCTTACGATCGACGATGCCCAGACCGAAGGTGAGCATCCAGCCTCTCCCCACCTGCGTGGCCGGGAGGAGATTCTTCGGTCGCACGAGCGTCACCACCGCCCAGTCGCCCGACGGCGTGAAGTCGATGCCTTCGATGACGTGCGCCGATTGAAAGGCGGGCCGCTGCACCACCCGCTCCGAGCCCGCATCGACGACGGTCAGCTCAGTGACCGGCGACTCGCGGAAAGCGAGTTGGCTGGAGAGCCGGTTGGTCACGTACACCGCTTCGCCATCCGGAGCCAGCGACACCGCATAAGGTTCGTTACCTGCCGACAGTCGCTTACGCTCTCGACCGCTGGCCAGATCGACGACCGAGATGTCGTTCGAGACGGTGTTCGCCACGTACAGGGTGGACCCATCCGACGTCAGAGCCAGCCCCGATGGTCCGGTACCGACAGGGAGCTCGTCGGTCACCTCGCCGGCCGCCAGGTCGACGATCGAGACCGAATTCGACCAGCGGTTGCTCACGTAGGCCGTGTTGCCGTCGCGGCTCACGACGACGCTATGGGGCCGGCTCCCCACCTGAATCGCGCTCGCTACCCGCTTCTCACCGAGATCCACTGCGAGCAAGACGTCGCTCTCCTCGGCGGTCACGTAGAGCCACGCTCCGTCATCGGCCACCGCGATGTCGAGCGGCGACAGGTACTGTCGGTGCAACAGGCGGGCGAGCGGTCCGTCCTGCTTCGACAGCACGTGGCAGGGCACGCAGTTCAGGCTCGCCCACTCGTTCCCGGAGATGCGTCGGACGTGTTCGCTCGAGTAACGGTACCCGATGACGGCGACGAACGGGAAGGCGAGGAGCGCCAACCCGGCCACCAGCGGCCAGGGCCGGCGCCGCTCCGCGCTCACCGCTCCACCCCGTCAGATCCATGGGTGCCGCCGCCCGCAGCCGGGGAGGCCACCTGGGAAAAGGACACCGGGGGGCTCTCGACGGCGAGCGGCACCCGGTTCTCCGGCGCCAGCTCCCGATCCTCGTGGCAGCCGATGCAGCCACGGCGCTCGTTCGGTCGCACCCAGATCCAGGCGGAAGGCCCCCTCACCACCCGGCCCGCCGCGTCGAGGGTCTCCAGCCGCACCGGCGTGTCGGCTGGAATCTCGATGTAGAAGGAGCCGTCCTCCTCGAGCGGCACCTCGCCCAGTGTGCTCGTGGCCGAGCGGATCCTCAGCGACGCGCTCGAGGTGGACGATCCGGGCGGACGATCCACCGGCAGATCGGAGAGATCGGCGTCCAAGCAGTACAGCTCACCGGTGTCTCTCTGGAGGTCGATCACGCTCACGAAGCTCTTCGGAGCGCGACGCGCGACCGCCACTACCGGCTCCACCGCGTCGTAGCTCGAATCGGGCTCGAGGATCGGCTCGAGCCGACCCGCGATCGGCTCGAACGCGTGCAGGCCGTATCGATCACCACCGGGAGGACGGTACGATACGAGGTACTCGTCCGACGAGAGCGGGAAGACGGAATGGAACGCTCCCCCGATGCCGGAGCCGAGGTCGATCCGTGAGTGCAGCGGCCGGTGCTCGGAGACGGCGATCAGACGCCCGTCGGGCGCGTCCGAGTCGGCCGACTCGACGAATACGACTCGATCATCGGGCGTCTCCCAGGCTCGCCCGCTCTGCCGCCCGCCGCCTCGGCTCTGGTAGAACAGCTCTGCCGCCGTGCCATCGGACCGCATGGTCAAGAGTCGAGAGACGGGCGAGGCGAGGGATTCCCGGATCACGAACAGCAGGCGCCCGTCCCGAAGGACAGTCGGCGCGAAATCGAGGCCCGGGTGAAAAGTGACGCGCATCGGATCACCGCCCTCGGGACCCACCGTGTAGAGCGCGTGGCGTGCCTCCGTCGTGCGGTCGGCGGCGGGCGCGCTGAACACGATGCTTCCGTCGGCCAGGTACGCCGGATCGGTCGACCCCTCGTCCGGCGTGATCGGTCTCGTCCGGCCACGCTCGAGCTCCATCTCCCAGATCTGCCACGGACCGCCGTCCCGCCGCTGGCCCGAGAACACCATCCGCTTGCCGTCGGGAGAGAGGGCGGGCGCACGGGCCGAATGGAAGTCCTCCGTCAGCACGCGGACGCCTTGGTCGGGCTCGAGCGGATCGAGCGAGACGATTCGGCTCCCGGCGGGATAGCGCTGCGCGGAGCCGTTCCCGCCGGGCGTATCGGCCGCGCCCGCCGGTACCTGCGTGAACACGACCAGCCCCACCGCCGGCTTCCCGCCCGCCCTCAGGACCACCATGCTGGCGACGCCCAGGGACGCGATGACCGCGCCGGCGACGAGTACGCGCCCGCGGCGCCTGCCGAGTCTCACGCCCCCGGCTCCACCACCCGTAGCTCCTGCCGCGACGGCACGTTCTCCAGCGTCTGCAGCGTCCCGGAGGGCCAAACGATCTCGATCCGGTCGACCGTCTCGGCATCACCGAGGCCGAAGTGCAGCCGGTGGTCGCTCTGCGACAGGTAGCCGGTCGAGCTCTTCCTCTGCGCCACGTGCGTACGTCCGCCGGCGAGGAGGGTCACCCGGGCGCCGATCGCGTCCCGGTTGCTCGATCCCCCGACGAGTTCCAGCTGGAGCCAGTTTTGGAGGTTGCCGCCTTCGTTGCGGAGGAGGACCGGACGGCCGTTCAGGTTGACGATGAAGACGTCGACGTCCCCGTCGTTGTCGTAATCGCCGAAGGCGCCGCCTCGCCCCACGAGCTCCTGCTGGAAGTAGCGCCCGCGCTCCAGAGACACATCGCGAAACTCTCCCCCGCCTAGATTCTCGAACAGCTGATCTTCCTGGCCGAAGAGGTGGTCGATCTCGCCGTTCACCTGGAACAGGTCCAGGTCGCCGTCGTTGTCGTAGTCGAAGAAGCTCGCGGACCAGCCGACGAACTGGCCGGCGGGAGATGCCACGCCAGCCGGGTACGTCACGTCCCGGAATGCGTTGCCCTCGTTGCGGAACAGCGTGCTGTACGCCATGTCCGAGACGTACATGTCCATCAGGCCGTCGCCGTCGAAGTCGGCGAAGTCGACGGCCATGCTCGATGTGGCCTCCCCGTTCCGGCCATAGGCGACGCCCGAGGCCAGGGCCACCTCCTCGAACCGCCGGCCCTCCACGTTGTGGAACAGGTAGTTGGGCATCACGTCGTTGGCGACGAAGATGTCGATGTAGCCGTCGGCGTCGTAATCGGCGGCACCCACACCCATCGCCCGCCCGTCGGGACGAAGGATCCCCAAACGCTCCGTGACATCTTCGAACTCGCCGTCGCCGAGATTGCGATAGAGGACATCGGGCTGCCCGGGATAGGCGAGAGGGCCGGGGTAGCCGTCCGGGGCGTAGTAGAGGTCGTAGTCCGGATCGAACTCGATGTAGTTGCCGACGTAGAGATCCAGTAGGCCGTCGTTGTCGTAATCCTGCCACGCGGCGCCCACGCTGCAGCCGTCGCCCCCGACGCCCGCCCTATCCGTCACATCGGAGAAGGTCCCGTCTCCCTCGTTGTGATAGAGGACGTTGGGGCCGTAGTTGCTGACGTAGATGTCCGGGTAGCCGTCGTTGTTGTAGTCGCCGACCACGACACCCATTCCGTACCCGGTGTCCCCCACCCGCGCGCGGTTGGTGACGTCCTCGAACGTTCCGTCTCTACGATTCCGGTAGAGACGGTTCGTGTACGGGGCCTTGGGCCGCTGCCCTCCGCTGAATCCGTCGATGAAGGCGCCATTGGTGACATAGAGGTCCAGGTGGCCGTCCCGATCGAAGTCCAGGAAGGCGACGCCTCCGCCAGAGCTCTCCACGAGGTTGCTCAGCTCGTCATCTCCCATGGAGTGCAGGAAGTCGATCCCCGCCTGCCGGGCAACGTCTCGGAAATGAAGGCCCTCCTCGGACGACGGGCTCGGGGTCGCCGTCTCCGGCGCCACAGGGCGTGCAGCCTCGTCCACCCCCCCACACGCTGCGAGAAGGCAACACGCGAGCAACCAGGCACCGCGACGCGGTCCCTTTCTCCAACTCGAATCGGGGCTCTTGAGCTCGAGGTCGCCCCGGCTTTCAATCGATCCCAAGCCGGGGCGACC
>Ga0255053_10000184_pt1 | contig 32809 bp, 24 predicted proteins | sample JV7_2_22_MG_FD_188635 | JGI IMG/M metagenome (GOLD analysis project Ga0255053, IMG submission 188635) | Seawater microbial communities from Jervis Inlet, British Columbia, Canada - JV7_2_22 | ecosystem: Environmental > Aquatic > Marine > Inlet | place: Canada: British Columbia | collected... | reverse complement strand
ATCCCAGGGGCAGAAGCTGCCTTGGGAATCTGTTCGGCAGGTTCGGGTACTTCTTTTGGTTTTTTTCCTTTTTCGACAAACGATCGGACATCTGCGACTGTGACCAACCCCTCCGGCCCGCTGGGGGGTACCTGATGAAGATCGATGCCGAGCTCACGGGCCAAACGGCGTGTTGCAGGCGAAGCTGGAACCGGCTCCTTGCTTCGATCTATAGAGGGCACTGAAGCTTCATCCTTAACCTGAGCCGACTGCTTCTCTGCTGTGTCCTTTTCTACTGGCTCACCGTTGCCAAATGTCAAGAGAACATCTCCCACCTCCACCAGGTCGCCCGGTTTGACCATGATGGCCTCTACCGTACCGGTGAAGGGAGACGGAATCTCCACCGCCGCCTTATCGGTCTCAACCTCTAGTATCGGATCACCCTCGGTCACTTGGTCTCCAACAGATACGATAACAGCTATAATCTCTCCTTCGTGAATTCCTTCCCCCAAATCGGGCAACTTAAAAGGTCTAGACATAATCCTTCTCCGAAGTTAGGTGTTCAATATTTTTTTTGCTTCGCGTACGATGCGGTCGGTGTTGGGGATATAACTGCTCTCCCTACTAAATAAAGGGATGATAATATCATAGCCTGTAACCCGGGAGATTGGTGCTTCCAGATAGAAAAATGCCTTTTCAACCAGACGGGATACAACCTCGGCACCCGGGCCAAAACTGCCTGGTGCTTCATGTATGATAATGGCACGGCCGGTTTTCTTAACAGATTGGACAAAAATTTCATCGTCCAATGGAGAGATGGTCAAAAGATCGATGACCTCTGCGTCGACATCATTGTGGTCTTTGAGCGTTGTTGCCGCTTCCAGTGTGGGGCGCATCATTGCGCCATAAGAGATCATCGTCAGGTCTTTTCCTTCCCGAACAATCATCGACTTGCCGATCGGCATGGTCTCTTCATTTTCGGGGACTTCTTCGCGAAAAGCCCGATAAAGCGCCTTTGATTCGTAAAAGATCACGGGGTCCGGATCCCGAATCGCACTGACCAGTAGCGCCCTGGCATTGCGTGGGCCTGACGGGATAACTGTTTTGATTCCGGGGATGTGGGCATAAAAAGCCTCGCGGCTTTCAGAGTGGTGTTCCAACGCACGGACGCCACCACTGTAAGGGGTGCGGAGAACCATCGGAACGTGAAATCGTCCTTGAGACCGCCACCGGAGGCGTGATGCGTGGTTTTCGATCTGATGAAAGTTGTGGTAGCTGAATCCTGAAAACTGGATTTCGCATACCGGTTTCAGCCCATAGACGGCCATACCGATGGACATACCAACTATGCCGGACTCCGCCAGGGGTGTATCGACAACCCTCTTTTCACCAAACTTTTTGAACAAGTCATCAGTGACCCGAAAAACACCGCCGTCCAAACCGACATCTTGACCCAGTACAATCACGCTATCATCTTTTTCCATCTCCTGCTGTAAGGCCATGTTGAGGGCTTGAACCATCGTCATCTTAGCCATGGCTGTTCTCCTCGTTGGTTTCAGCTAAGATTTGTGCGAGTTCTTTTTTTTGTTCTTGAAGTCTAGGCGGCAGTTGGGCATAGGCATGCTCAAACATAACCAACGGATCACCAAGGGATTTGATCTGTTCTTCAGCCCGATCAACGGCTTGCTTTATTTTTTTGTCTGCCTCAGTTTCCACTCCCTTGATTTTTTCTTCCGTCATCAGGCCTTTTGATAACAGGTATCGCTGAAACCGGTGCAATGGATCTCTCTTGTTCCACTGCTCAACCTCTTCTTCGCTTCGATACCGTTTGGGGTCATCGGCTGTTGTGTGCATCAATAACCGATAGGTCACACATTCGATCAGGGTTGCGCCATTACCGGAGCGTGCTCTATCGATCGCTTCTTTTGCAGCCGCATAAACCGCCAACAGATCGTTGCCGTCGACCTGGATGCCTTGTATTCCATAGGCCAGGGCTTTTTGTGCCAAGGTCTTGGAACGTGTTTGTTTTGATCGCGGAACCGAAATGGCCCATTGGTTGTTCTGGCATACAAAGACGACCGGTACCTGATAAACACCTGCAAAGTTCAGACCCTCGTGAAAATCTCCTTCCGAAGTTGCGCCGTCGCCAAAAAAGGTCATCGCCACATCGTCCTTCCCGCGATATTTGATCGCCCAGCCCAATCCCACCGCATGAAGAATCTGAGAAGCCACGGGAACGGAGACCGGTAGATCGTTTCGATCTTCTTCGATTCGTCCACCCTCGTTGAAGCCGTTGTTGTAAATGATGATGTTTTCCATGGTCTTTCCGCGCCAGAGTTCGGCTACAGTTTCACGAAAGGAAGGCGCGAGCCAATCTGAAGGACTTAAGGGTGCAACCGCACCCAATTGAGCAGCTTCCTGCCCTGTAATCGGTGGAAAGGTACCGATACGGCCCTGGCGTTGAAGACTGAGCAGTCGGGCGTCAAACCTTCGGCCTAAAACCATAAATTGATGCAGTTTGAGCAGGAGATTTTCGGGGATTTCAGGCTCCAAATCGGCGTCCAACTGCCCATCTTCGCCAAGAATGGAAAGATAATCTATCTGGTACGGGATATCGATTTTTTGTCGCGGCATGATGTGACTCCTTTTCCTCTGGAAAGAATGTTGGGAGATCTTTAAAGGGCCATTATCGGATGCCAAACATTTTATATCAGCACTAATATGGGAACACTTTTATTAATAGTCAAGATAAAGGGTGGAGATTATTCCGATTACTAAAAATTTCAAAAGGTTTGAAGAACTCCGCAACTTAGAATGCAGGGATCTACGCTCCTGTTCCAAATGCCTTGTCCTCAGAAAGTTTATGTATATATTATAAATGATTACTAAAAATTTCACACTATTGATTTTACGGAGACCTGCCTTCGACAAAGGGCGAAGGTGACACTCCGAAGGAGGTGGAATCATGGATTTTTCAATACCCCAACCATTTACCGAAGAAATGGACCGCTTCAAACTCTTTTTGAAAAAGCATATGGTCCCAAAGCTCTCAAACTGGTACCGGGACGGGGAGGTTCCCCGGAGTTTTTTCCATGATATGGGCCAAGAAGGATGGTTCGGCATTTATCTCAAAGACAATGAGCTGACCCAATATAGCGCCTTGAGAAGTGAATTGATAGTGGAGAAGCTGGCTTCAATATCACCGGGAGTTGCGGTGGCAACCCTGGCACATGTGGATCTGGGGCTTACGGCGTTATATCTTTTTGGTTCAAAGCAGTTGAAAAATGATTATGGCGAGTCGGCAGTTCGAGGTGAAACTCTTATGTGTCTCGGAAACAGCGAAAGCAGCGCAGGGAGTGATGTGGCCAACATTTCAATGACTTCCGAGAAAGTTGAGGACGGCTGGCTGCTCAATGGAACCAAGGCGTTTATCACCAACGGCCTGATCAGCGATCTGGCTGTAATTACAGCGATTTCAGATGCCGCTGCACCAAGGAATAAACGACTGTCCATGTTTTTGGTCAATCTCGCGATGGAGGGGATACATCGGAAAAAACTCAACAAACAGGTATGGCTACCTTCCGACCTGACCCGTATTCAGTTTAAAAACGTTTTTGTTCCCGACGATCACCTCTTGGGCGAAAGGGGCAAAGGACTCCGGCAGGTGCTCAAAATATTTTCCTATAGCCGGGTTCCGATCAGTGCCCTCACCCTCGGGACGGCGGTGGGTGCCTTTGAATTGGCAGTCGCCCATGCAAAAAAAAGGAAAATATTCGGAAAAGAACTCGTTGATTTTCAAGCAAAGGCATTTGAAATAGCAGATTTATATGCAAAAATGGAAGCCGCCCGCTTAATGATCTACCGGGCGTGCGAGGCGCTAGACAGCGGAAATGATTTTCGCCTGGAAGCCTCTTTGGCGAAATATCTGTCGGTTATGACCGCCCGCGAAGTGACCACCTGGGCGGCGGATTTATTTGGCGCGGTTTCGGTGATTTCGGAACACCCGATCCACAAGTTTCCGATGGACGTCTGGGCTTCGTCTTTGGGTGAGGGAACTCAGGATGTGCAAAAGCTGGTGATTTTTCGGGAGATCATAAAAAATTTCTAAAAATGAACCGATTCTGAATTCGCCTTAAAATGTCCGTTTTCATCGAGTAAACACGATTTCTTTTAGGTGTCTACCTTCTGTATATGGCCTACTATTCTACCATGCTGATCTAACTGCGAGACAATGATGTAACAAAAATTGACATAAAAATGTACAAAAAATGTCAATATGTTTCATCGCAATTATTGGATGGTTTTCGTCGATGTTGACCAACAAGTTGATTTATAACGAAATATCATGGCACCAGAAGAAATTGAAATTTTGGCATAATTTTTGCATCTTTATTTGATACTCACTATTAACCCAAAATTCTGACCGGGAAATTATACTCGACACTTAATAAAAATCAGTTAAAAAAAATCGAGACTTTATAGTTAGTTTGGAGGAATCCCGTGCTATTCAACCTATTCCCAAGGGAGTTGTTAAAGGAGTTTGAGCCTTTTTCGGTATTAAGAAAGTATCCCGCTGGTAAAAAGGTTTTAAAAGAAGGCGATTTAAATACTTGGCTATACTTTATCGTTCGAGGCACACTTTCAGTCAATGTTGAAGGAAATCTGATCTTAAAGCTCAGACGGAAGGGCGATCTTTTCGGTGAAATGAGTGTGATCAGTGGCAATCCCTGTTCTGCCACCGTGATAGCGGATGAAGAGGTTGAACTGTTGGCTCTTAACACAACGATAATTAAAAACAGTTCGGAAGAAAAAATTGTAAATCTACGGACAACGCTCTACAAGGTTTTTGCCTTGATTCTAACAGATAAATTATATCTTACTACATTAAAAGCCAAAGGGTTTGAAAAATCAAATTTCAATTTGGAAAACTTTCAGAAGAAATTGGTAGCAGCACAAATGGAATTGAAAGAGTTAGAGGCACAATTGATCCAAACGGAAAAACTGACCGCTCTTGGAAAAGTGGCCACAGGTATATCTCATGAACTAACCCAACCACTTTTTGATATTAAGCTCTTGGCAGAAAGTGTGATTGAAGACTGGAGTGAAACACCCGCGAAACTGAATAAGCACAAAATTGAGCAAATTCTTCAACGCGTTAATCGATGTTCTACAATTATTAAACACCTGGGGGAGTTTGGCCGGGATGCACGAAATGTAAAACGTACCACAAATGATTTAAAGAAGATCATTAAAAACTCGTTTTCATTAGTAGCTGAAAAGTTTAAAAAATCCGGTCTAAAGATTAAACATGATTTTGCAAAAGAGTTATTGGAAATAAGTTGTAATAGTGTTCAGATCGAACAGGTTATTACTAATCTGTTGCTGAATGCGGAAGATGCTTTAGATCATACAAAGGATAAGAGGATTTTTGTTCGCACATTTTTCGATAACGGGTATGCAATTGTGGAAGTGCGCGATAACGGAAAAGGAATATCCAAAGCGCAACAACGAAATATTTTTGACCCGTTTTTTACGACAAAAAAACTAGGCGAAGGCATGGGCCTGGGATTGTCCATCAGTCTAAATATCATTAAAAATCATGGCGGGACAATTGATTTGGAGTCTCAAGAAGGAAAGGGAACAGCATTCAGGATAAAACTGCCCCTGGCCAAAAAACAAGGCGCCAAAGTTTAAAGGCTCGATTTATATAATTTATTGATATCATCGCAAGTGTCCCGCCCCCTGCCTCCTGGTCCACTTTGATGCCGCTGGTTTTGTAGAAAACAGCGATTTCAAGTCGCGGATCAAAGACCCGAACCGCTAGGCCTCTTACATTCGTACTTGCACGAAACCGATGTTTCTCGTGGGTAGCCTTCCCGATAGCGATCTCGACCATCTCATCGGTCATACCGAAATCAAGTAGTCGTACCAACCGATCCAGCCAAAAGCGACTCGGTGGGGCAGACCGTTCTCGCTCAAGTGGAGCAGTTCACACTGGGAGAGATTGCGGCCCAACTGCCGTTAGTCAGCACGCAGCTTATCAAGAAGATTCTCGCGGAGCTGAAAAAACAAGAAAATCTTTTAAGAATTCATTGATTAACATGCATCTTGTAATTCATTTTCTCGCAATGAAGCAAATTGTAAGTATATTTCCATGATTGTAACGATTTTTCTTGACTTATACTAAAATATAACGATAATTTTCGTTTTGTAATCGTTTTTCCGGAGTAAACCATGATTGAAAACAAGCAGGAGGCATCGACATATAGACTCGCAGGATATGCGGTGCTTGTTGAGCGGTACGGTCTTGACGTTGTTCCGAACTGGCACAGGTCCTGGGTCACGACCAGCGGAATCCATCGAATCGGCACGACCGGGGGCGTAATCGAGGAGACCTACCCATCCAAGTACTGGCCGGGGGACACTCTGGGCGACCATCTTGAATTCGCGCTCAAGTATGACGGGACGAATCTGTCGATCCTTGCCGGCTTGTTTCAGAAGGCAGCGAAGGATGATATCCTTGAATATGTCCGGTCCAAACCGACCGGCAAGTATGCCAGACGGGTGTGGCTCTTGTACGAGTTCATAACAGGGACAACATTCCCGCTGGATGATCTGAAGCGGGGTAACTACATCGATCTACTCGAACTGGATGAATACTATACGGTCACCCCGGTCCGTCAAATTCGACGTCAACGGGTCAACGACAATTTACTTGGTGACAGTCAATTCTGCCCGATGGTTCGCCGCACCGATACTATTCGCGACTTCGAAACGGCCGACTTACCCAAGCGATGTCAGCAAGTGGTGTCCAGCTATTCTCCGGAATTATTGAAGCGTGCGCTCGGGTACCTTTATACCAAGGAAACGAAATCGTCCTTTGAAATAGAACACATTAAACCCACTTCGACTCGAACAGAACGCTTTGTGACGCTGCTTCAAATGGCTGAACAAGAAGACTTTTGTAAAAAAGCGCAATTGATCGAGGTTCAAAACCGCATTGTTGATGCACGGTTTCGCGATTCAGATTACCGATTGAGCCAGAGTTACGTCGGTGAGACGATCGCCTGGCAGAAAGAAAAAATCCACTTCGCATGTCCTAAGCCTGAAGACCTGGTCGACCTGATGGAAGGCCTGATAGCCGCCCACGAACGTATGAGCACCGGAGGTGTGTCCGCAGTGATTCAGGCAGCCGCTATTGCATATGGATTCGTTTTTCTTCACCCCTTCGAGGACGGCAATGGTCGAATCCACCGCTTCTTGATCCACAACATTCTTGCCCGCCGGGACTTTACACCCGAAGGCGTTATGTTTCCCATCTCAGCGTCCATGCTGAAAAATCCCGCTGATTATTTTGCTTCTTTGGAAGCGTTTTCCCGACAGCTCATGCCCCTTGTGGAATACTCGCTCGACGAAGATGGCCGCATGACGGTTCACAACGATACGGTCATATGGTACCGCTTTATCGATATGACACCCCAGGCAGAGGCGCTTTTCCGTTTCATCGATCAGACTATCGATACAGAACTCGCCGGCGAATTGGCATTCCTGGCCAACTACGAAAAAACAAAGAAAGCCATCCAAGAGATCGTGGATATGCCCGACCGGCAGATTGACCTCTTCATTCGCTTCTGCCTTCAAAACAATGGGCGGCTCTCCGCACAAAAACACACGAGCCATTTCGATTTTCTATTAAATGAAGAAGTTGACCAAATGGAAAAAGCCGTTCAATCTACTTACGGAGATTTCGTCTTATAAGTATTATCGAACAGGTTTTCACGGTTTAGGATATGAAATACAAGGAGTTGCTTGAAAAGTAAAAGCATCATGCGTATTGAAAGTCCCAATATCGCCAATGAGTTGATTAAAAGTATAGAAGGCCGATAAAGTGCAGTTGAAGCAAACGATCTCGACCATCTCATCGGTCATACCGAAATCAAGTAGTCGCACCAACCGATCCAGCCGCCATGCTAATTCCCCATTGTGTCACTTATCATGCCAGATTCCGGCTTTAATGAGGCGATGAATAAGCGCCTTGCGCCGCATGTGGCCGGCCATGAATTTATTCAACTTCTGCCGGAAGGTCTTCCGGCTCGCATGAACCGAATAGGCTTCAGAGATGTCAACAAGGGCGTGGCAGGCCTCGTCATAGGCCGGACCCGAACCCCGTTCGACGTTCTGCTGGACAGCTCTCCACGCCTTGGAAAAATCCTTGGCCAAGGTCTCAAGATATGCCTCGCGTTTCCTGCGGCGCTTGACCTCACGCTTCTTCCGTTCGCGTTTTTTTTGTTCAAGGCGTATCTTTTTCGCCGGTTCTACATTGTTCCGGAGTTCTCCCACCGTGCGCCGGGGCGTTTCGGTCCTCTCGCCCCGCAAGCTGCGCCGCCATGCCGCAAATCGATTCTTGAGCGTCCTTTCGGCCTGCTGCCCTCGGCCCTCCAGAAGCAGTTTCAGGACCGCCGTCACCTCATCGCGCGGAAATCCGCCAAGCCAGTCTTCCGCTTCCTTTTGCATGGCCGCCTCGTCCTGTGGGGCCGAGCTCCCTATACCAGCGCCCGCCAACAGGTCCTCATCTACCTCTATAAATTCCGCAAGTGCCTGTTGAGCCGCCGTCAAATTCCCCAGTCCTTCCACGGACAAGGGCTCCATGTCGTCGTCATCCATCATTTCCCCGGTTACGGCCGCTAGCCATCCGATGTAAAGGCTGCGGATATCCCCGCGCAGCAACTCGTCCCGCATCGGGACAAGGCGCGCCATCCAGCCGCGGCCATCCTCCATACCGAAGCGATCGTAGTTCTCGGACTCGTGCAGACTCCAGGTGATCACCCAGTGGGTTTGCGTGGCTTCGAAATCAAGAATGCCGTCAACCGCCATTGTCTCGGCCGTTTTTTTCGATATCGCCTCGATGGGCAGGCGCACCATAAAAATGGCCGTCATCCAATTGGCCACGTAGATATGGGCATCGAAATACCGCCTCATCAAATCATCCGGGTCCCCCTTGAAATCTCCCCATTGGTATTCATTGGTAAAACTTATGGGCGTGATGTCGGCCCGGGTCGAAAGCCTGCGCAGGGTCGACATCTCCTCCGATGTCAGCGGCCTGTCGATGGCGAGAAACTCGTAATACTGGTATTCACTCATGGGGTTTTACCTTTTAGAACCGTCTGCCAGAGACGTTCCAGTCGTGTTTTCTTTTTCGGCATTAATTTACATCCTTGACAATTTGATTTTGTGCTGATGCCATTTTTGCGCTCACATAATTTTCCTACATGATGGCTTCACACTTTCTTCCCCCGCTCGCCTTTCGTCAACTGCTTGATTGTTTTTTCAAAATCACCGTCCAAAAAGTCTTTTTGATGAATCCGCCTTTGGTTGAACTTCTCGTATTCGGCTTCAGCCATCTCCCTGGCCATTTCGTGTGAAATCCTGCCGGCATGGGTGAGAATTTCACGTTCATTGACTGCCAAAAAGGCATCCAGTTTTTTAATCCAGTCGGCCATTTGCATTGGGATGCGCCTCATGGCCTGGCCTTCAGCGAAGATCAGGTATTGCTCCACGAGGTTGTTTAGGGCCAGCAGTTCCTTTTCGGTCAGATAGTTCTTGGCAATAGTCACATCCTGTTTGCGGACCTTTGTGCCGCGCCAACTAGTCAGCCCCATGTTGGTTTTGCCGTCGTCTGTCCGTTCATGGACGATTTCCGCAGCCGTCATGCCGGTAATGGCCCAGTGCATCTTGTTCTGGACGGTCTTGAAAAAATCGATGCTGATCTCGATTGTCGGGTCGTAGTCGATGCTGATGGCGTAGATATCGGTGATTTTTTGGTAAAAACGCCGCTCCGATGTACGGATATCCTGGATGCGGCGGAGCAGCTCGTCAAAGTAATCAAAGGGTTGATCCGGATTTTTCAAACGTTCATCATCCAGCACAAAGCCTTTGATAATATATTCACGCAGGCGCTGGGTGGCCCAGATACGGAAACGGGTGGCCACATGGCTTTTCACCCGGTAGCCAACGGAAATGATCATGTCCAGGTTGTAATATTCCAGCAGGCGCTTCACCTCCCGCTTGCCTTCCCGGCGAACTGTCAAGTATTTCTTGACAGTTGCCTCCGGCGCCAACTCACCCTCCTTAAAAATGCTTTGAATATGGAGACTTACGTTCTGTTTGGTTGTCTGGAACAGATCGGCCATGAACTGTTGCGTAAGCCAGACCGTCTCATCAGCCAGCCGTACATCAATTTTGACTTGACCGTCCTCGGCTTCATAGACGAGAAACTGGCCTTTGCCGGGGTTATAACGGTCACTAGGCACCAGATCTTTTCTCAAGAACGCACCACCTCCTCCAACGTCAGCCGCGTGCCTTCTATATGGGTCGTATGATGAGCTTCAAGCACCCGGTTGTCCATCTCGCGAATCCAGTTTTCAGACAACGTTGCTGCCTCTAGAAAACCCCTGGCGCGTTCAATGAGAGTTAGTCCGGTTGTGATGCGGTTGATGGTTGTAAATTTGGGTTCAAAACCTTTATTATTCATATTCTGGTTATCCCGAAGTCTCTCGTCCTGATCTTTTCCAATGGTATATTGGACCACCGCATCGTTTTTATCGGTGCAAAGGATGAGGCCAATAGTAGGATGGTCCCCATCGAGTGTGATGCGCTCTTGTCGTGAAACAAATGCGAAGCCTCTGCCCAGCTCCAGGAGAAAAGATTGTAGGTTGCTGATGAGCGCCTGTTCCAACTGCGTTTCAACCAACTGGTGTGCGGATGGAATTCCAAGAAACTCCATAACAAGCGGATCTTTGATGGCATCGGCAGGTTTGTGAACCTCCTGGCCTTTGGTGGCCAGGTCCATAAGCCCCTTTTTATCTTTGCTAAGGGCAATTCGTTCATACAGCAGGCTGTTAATCTGACGTTCCAACTCACGAGCTGACCAGTTGTTTTTTATCGTTTCAATTTCGTAAAAAGCCCGCGCTTCATGCTTTACCACGCGCAATAGTGTTCGATAGTGCGTCCATGACAGATCGGGATTAAGTTCTCCAGGGTTAACCGTCTTTCCAGATACTTTCGCGGATTCTCCACGCATTGCGCGGGAAATTTCATCCTGAAAACGCGCTGCCGTAATCAGGGATTTTCCACGCGGTGCGTGGAGAATTGGTGAGGCTGCGAGAAGATCGGGATAAGTCTGGTAAAATTGACGCATATATGAAAGATTCTGCACGGAGTAACCCACTCCAAATTTGGCCTGCAATTTAGTGGAAAGCGCTTCGATTTCCTTCTTGCCATAAGTCGCACGTCTTTTCCCTTGTTGCTCCTCTTCAACAATTTCGCGACCGATCAACCAGTTGGCAATGACTTGCGTTGTGTTGATGGTTCGCGAGATACGGGTACGCGCTGATTCGAGAATAGTCCTGATTCGACTGTAAAGGGATGGAGGCCTGCTCATTTGTCATCCTCCTCAGCTGTGCTGAACAGTTCCATTTGTCCCTTGGGTGGCGGCGCCTGAGGCAGGTTTTCCACCCGCAGACTGTAGTCGTCATGGCCCCATTCACAGCGAGCGAGAACTGCCTTGGGGATCTTCTTCACTCTCAGATTGGGGTAACGGTCGGGCCGGGCCTGACAGATCATATATCCCAGGTTCTTTAGCCAAGTCAGTGTGACCTGCTCAACTGTAGATTCATTCAAGGGCATCATGTCGGATCTTCTTTGATGACCATTCCGTCCTACCTATTGCAACAAGTATCGCGATTCGCGTTTTTAGCGGTTTTCAGCAGCGATATCACAACACTTTATCGCAATTTTTGTCGCAATACCCAACTTTTTAGCTGAAAGCACTATAAATCAAGACATTACCAATAAAATTGATAGACCCACGAAAAAGCCATTAATTCTAGTACTTATCCGGACAGAATGTCCGGGTAATTGTCCAGATGGCTGAAAATTATCCATTTTTTGTTTTTACCCGGACACGATTCCCGGTTTCATGTACGGCCAGGCTCCCGTTATCTTTCAAAAACCAATTCAACTTAAACCTTGACTTTTGCCCTGTTCCTGCTGATAATTTATTCGTTCTCTGCCAGTGGCAGGAGAACCTGCAAAGGCTTCCGCTGAGCCCGCCTGGCAAATCAGCGGTTTTATTTTTGGTTTTTTTCGACTTCATTGCCTTGCATTCAAATCTGCAAGAACTTTGTATTTTGCTTTGATCATATCATTGGTTGTGATGCGGTTGATCATTGTAAATTTGGGTCTGAAAAGGCTATTCATAAATACCTTTTAAGAGAAATCACCGTTTTCTACTTTCCGAGATTACAGGAAATCAGCTTTCCGTCGTTGTTCCATCCGGCATAGCGGATTGTCGGTAATTTTCTGTTTTGGGTAGTCGCGCATAAACTCTTTGACCAAGGCCTTTTACCACCAATTGCTGAAATTCCCTATCGTTCATGAATTTGGCGAAAAGTTCTTCGTTCATTTCCATACGGTCGATAAACAAGGATTCCAAAACCTGTCTGAAAACGAGCTGAAACTTATCAATAGGGTTAACTTGGGCCGCCTGTTGCAGAGATTCATCCATGACGGCCTCCTCAACAATCTGATCAAAAAAGAGCTGATCTGCTTCGTTAAAATCCGTGCCGAATCGTTCATTTATAATATCAATAAGCCGCGAGAACGGAATCCCTTCCTCCCTAACCATGCCACTGCCGACCTCTTTGGGGCCATCAAGCGGATAGGCTTTCCCTTCCTTCAGGCTGATGGAACCTTCGCTGATTTTTTGCAGCCGGTAATATTCCAGGCGCACATCGTCATCGAAGTGGTAACCGGGACCGGTTGAGCGTTTCGGCAGTTTCGATGCCAAGTGCCGCAGGTATGTATAGAGCCGCTCCAGATCACTGTCCTGATAGGGTATGATCTGGGAAAGAAACGCATACAAGTTTCTAAACGCATATAATTTTCCACGCCATAGTTCGGCCTCATCCTCATCGGTGGTTTGGAAGTCACGAAACCGATCCACCGCAGGGTCCAAGGCCGCGTTCATTGCCTTGTGGTCTGCTGTACTTTGCCGTTCTTTCGGCTTAAAATAGACATCACAAAAATGCACCACCTCTTCCGAAAGATAAATCCCCGATGCATCCAAATCTGCTTTGATCTCGTAAAGTCGTTCAGGCGCAACTTCTTCGCCCATGATCGCCCCTTCGTAAAACTGCTTGAATGCCTCCTGAATTTCCTGGCGGTCATTGACGAAATCAAGAATAAACGTGTCCTCCTTGAGCGGGTGGGTGCGATTCAACCGTGACAACGCCTGCACCGCCTGAATGCCGGCCAGCCGCTTATCCACATACATGGTATGCAGCAACGGCTGATCAAACCCGGTCTGGTACTTTTCGGCCACCAGCAGCACCTGATATTCGGCGGTAGCGAACTTTTCAGGTAATTGCTTTTCTCGAATCCCTTTGTTCATCCCCTCTTCGGTATAGGTCTTGCCGGGCACCTTGTTATCGATTACGGTTCCGGAAAAGGCCACCAGGGTCTTGATGGCATATCCCTTATCCTGGATGTAGCGGTCGAAACTTTCCTTGTAGCGAACCGCTTCCAAGCGCGATCCGGTGAGCACCATGGCCTTGGCGCGGCCACCGATTTTATGGCGGGTCATGGTATTGAAATGCTCCACCATGATTTCGGTTTTCTGGGCGATGTTATGTGGGTGAAGCCGCATGAACCGCGCCAGCGCCTTGGCGGCCTTCTTACGTTCCACATGGGGATCGTCCTCGCAAGCCTTTAGTAACCGGTAGTAACTCTTATAGGTGGTATAATTGAGGAGCACATCAAGGATGAATCCCTCTTCAATAGCCTGTCGCATGGTATAGCGGTGAAACGGTTCCCCATTACGGCCGAAGACCGCCAGCGTCTTGTGCTTGGGTGTAGCGGTGAAAGCATAGAAGCAGATATTGGCCTGGCGGCCTCGCTTGGCCATGCTGCGGTAAAGCTTCTCCAGGTGTGCCTCCCCCTCTTCCTCGGCCTGCTGTCGAGCCTTTTCACGAAGGTCTTCACCGCCCAGAATCTCTTTCAGGTCCGTAGCGGTCTCACCGGACTGAGAGCTGTGTGCTTCATCGATAATCACGGCACAGCGGCGCGTCGGCAGATGCCCGCTTGGAGCATCACCACGTTCTTCAGCAAGCTTGAGCAACTGTCTGGACACAAATGGAAATTTTTGCAGAGTGGTGATGATAATCGGCACTGCGTTTTCCAGGGCCTCAGCCAACTGTTTAGAGTCCTCGTCGATCTTTTGCACCACACCCTGTCGGTGCTCGAATTGATAAATGGTGTTTTGGAGTTGCTTGTCCAGGACCAACCGGTCAGTAACCACGATCACACTGTCGAATACACGCTGATCGCTGGCATCATGCAAAGAGGAAAGGCGATGGGCCAGCCAGGCAATGGTGTTGCTCTTGCCGCTGCCAGCCGAATGCTCGATCAAATAGTTGTGGCCGGGACCTTCCTCAGTCGAAGCGGAAACGAGTTTCCGCATGGCCTGAAGCTGATGATAACGTGGGAAGATCATGGTTTCTTTTTTTAAACGCTTACCCTCATCGGTGATCCGTTCATCAACCTGGACATGCAGAAACCGGGCAAGAAGATCAAGCAGACTGTCCCGCTGGAGCACCTCCTCCCACAGATAGGCCGTGCGGTAGGTTCGACCTTTTGGATCAGGAGGATTTCCCGCGCTACCGTTATATCCAATATTAAACGGCAGAAAGTGTGTGGCGCTGCCCGCAGGGCGAGTTGTCATATACACCGCTTCCGTATCCACCGCAAAATGGACCAGAGACCGTTGTTTGAACGCGAAGATTTTTTCCCGCGGGTCGCGATCACGCCGATACTGGCCCATGGCATTTTCCACGGTCTGTCCGGTGAGGGGGTTTTTCAGCTCCAGAGTGGCCACCGGAATGCCGTTGACACTTAAGACCAGATCCAAAGATTTTTCATTTCTAAGGCTGTAATGAAGTTGCCGGGTTACCCCCAGGCAGTTGGCAGCGTATCGCACCTCCAGTTCCGGATTCAGTCCGTGAGCCGCCTTGAAAAAGGCCACTCGCAATGTGCGACCATAGCACTTGAATCCGTGTCGTAACGTGGCCAGCACTCCATGGGTGTCCATCCACTTGCATAGATCAATCAATATCCGTTCACCGGTCTTATCACCGTGCAGGGCCTCAAGTTTCTCCCAAGCTTTAGACTGAGTGGAACGGATGAAGGATAAAACAATCTCTGGGAAGATGGCGTGTTCGCGGTCAAATCCCTCTTTCGGAACGCTAATATGACCGTTCTCCAGCAGGTGGGATTCAATAATGGTTTCGAAGCTCTTTTCAGATATTTTCGGCATGAGCAACCACCTTGTCAAAATAACGATAGAGCGCCGGGGGCTTCTTGTGACATGGCGCTACATTGATAACTATCTGTAAATATATAGTTATTTTGCATATTGTAAATCACGAACCGCCTTTTGATGACATAAGTCTTATGCCCAGAAAGGCACATAACAGGCATCCCGCCGGGTTCCACTGTGTAGCCGGATCAGGCCGGCATCAATAGCGTCGCTGATAATCCGTGACGCCAGGGTATAGCTCGATTCCTTGATTCCCAGACGCTTACGCAGTGTCACATTCGCCATGCGCTTTCCTGAAACGTATAAAAGACAGGCGTGCTGATAACAGGCGCGAATGCGCTCTTCCCTGTCCATCTGCGCAAACTGGCGAGTGCCGTATAGAACCGCCACCGTGCTGCTTCCGGCGCTTCGAAAATCAGGGGCCGGAAGCTGAAAGAGTTCAACATGAAAAATCACCTTGTCGATACCGCTGCCGCGCTCCTCGCAAATATTCATTCTTCGCATGAATGCGGCCAAGGCTTCGTTACGAGAACGCGGCGGTTCATCAATGAAACGCAGGGTATCGATAAGCGGAACCCCAGGATTGGAGATTTCCATCCGGTCAGTAAAAACTTCCACCATCGGCCCAGCGCCGGTGATGTTGAAATCCTGATGTATGAGGGCATTGGCAACCAGTTCCCGGACCGCAATTTCAGGAACCATTCGAATTTCCTGGCGAAGGGCCTGGCCGATCTGCTCGTTTTGAGGAAGCTGGTCGTTAATGTATGCGATGGCATCTTCAAAACCAATGCCATACCCCTTACCCCCCATCTGTTCCTTAATGGTCTCGACCCGGCTGTCTCCGCGATAAATGATCACCCGTAGGGCTTTTCTGGCGAGTCGGTCAAAATCATTTAGATTTCGGGCAAAAAGGACGGCCCCGACATTGGTAATAGCATATCTGTCGTGACCTTTGGAAACTATAGCTTTTTCGGAAGTCAGGCGGTCAAGAATCGCCTTACGATTTTCCGGCAGGGGCTGTTTCATCAGCTGGAAATAGCTTGGGTAATCAATCAGGGACAGGACCTCGTCGGACGTTGCACCTTCCATGGCCAATCCTTTTTCAAAGGGCGCCCTTTCAAATACCCGCCACAGCTCCCGTTCCTTTTCCGGATGATCCTGCAGCTTCTTTTTGTAGGTACCGATACGGATGTAAGCCACACCTTTGAACCGGACCGGTCTGTTCGGAGCGGGCTGGACCTCGAAAAGCACTAATGGATTTCCATCCACCGTGCCTTCATGGATCTTCATCGACACACGCGGATCGAGTTGGGTCAAGAGCCAGTTTTCCAGCTCCTCGTTTCCGACTTTCTTTTGATGGGGCCGGAATGAGGTCCCAACGATCCGTCTGGTTCCGTCCTCAACACCCCACAGGATATAGGCGGAAGTCTTACCCAGCAGGGCCGCCGAGTTGGACAGGGCCGACAGGTATTCGCCGATTTCTTCGGGGACCACCTTGTTGTGCTTGAACTCGACCCATTCTGTCTCACGGGTAAGGGATATCAGCTCGCGTACGAGGGACAGGAATTGGCTGTCATTCATTATGCCGCCTCCCCGCTTATATTGAGTTGTCCTGTCACCGCTGCAGTTATCAGGGCGCTACGGCGTTCTTTTAACAGTTCAATGGATTTATTTAACACGGCTTCCATTTCGGCCGTCTGTTGTCGCTCGCTGACGATGGCATCAATAATTTGTTGCTGCTCTTTCAGAGGTGGAACCGGAAGACGCTCAGGCGACAGCTTATATACATGGTAGGCCGGGCTTACGATACCTGCTTCCCACGCAATGCCCATGGCACCCATCCAGGCCCACAAGGTATTGATTACCAGATTTCCAGGGGAGCAACGTTTATACCCTTCATTCGTTTCCGCCTCAAACATGTACACTTCTTTTTCGGAGCGTTTGGTTACGCCGGTAATATGGGAGACCGTTAATAGTTCTTCGCCCCCGGTTATGGATCTTTCATCACGCTCCTTTAAAACCTGTTTTGAGCGCTTCACTTTCCAATGAGCGGGGGTGTCACTAAGCCAGGGATACCCAGAGGGCTTGAGAGGAGCATCCGGGTCAAGGCCTCGGGTGACGGCACGGCTGATCAGTGCGGCCCGCTTCTCTTCCAAAAGCCCCAGCATGCGCTCCTTTTGCCCTATTAAGCCGTCGATTTGGGTTATCTCTCTATCAAGATAGTCAGTGACACGGTGTTGATCATCCATTGATGGCAACGGGACTTTAAAAGAAATATACTCTCCAACCTTCAAATTTGGATAAGTAGTAGTTGAGACCATTAACAGAATCTGCTCTCGAATTATGCTGGAAGTTAAAAAATAGAATAAAAATTGTGGTGCAATTCGAAGGGTATCCGGCTGAATTCTCAGCAGGAAATTACTAAATGCAATCTTCCCTTCAGATCCTTTCACTAAAACTGCCTTTCCAGTGATGACGTTGGTTGCTGATCCGCTTGATTTGACAACCAAGATATCGCCGGGTCTACAACAGTATCGCAATTGAAGATCATCTCCCAGACATCTTAATTGAGCATGATCTACATTAATATTTCCAAACATGTCAAAATCAGCGGTTCGAAGGACAGGAATTGGATTTTCGCAGTCATCAGGTTCATTCCCCCAAGAACCGCTATTATCTATTGAACTTAAATGCTTAAGTGGAATTGCTCCCCATTTAGTTGGAATTATTTGCGTCCATGGGCTCTTTTCTGGTGATCTCACACTGTCACCTCCCGTAACAATTTGAGAACACGGTTCTCTACTTCTTTTAATTCTGCATCAATCTCCTCAAGGTCTCGTGATTGTTTGTATCGGAAGAAAGCGCGGTTAATGCTGATCTCATAGCCTACCGTTCCAATGCCACCATCCTGTTCATCCACGGCATCGCGCTTGATCCAGACGTCGGGCACAAAGGGCTGAACCTCGCGCAGAAAAAAGGGAATAACATCTTCCTTGAGCGGGATGTTTTCGAAATCACGCAAGGCTGGATCAGGTTCGTATTCCACCGCCTTGACCTTCTTCCCGTTCTTAACCGGAAAAAACCCGCAAATCGCATTGAGCGCTTCGGGCTTGAGATCAGCGGGTAAATTTTGACCGGGAAAGAGCGCAGTGCTGATTTTGTCTATGGATTTTAGCTGCTTGGCGATTACCGGCTGAGCTTCCAGGTTTACGAAGGTAAAGCATTGGCGGAAGAGTTTTTTGTTGGCCACGGACCATTTGACATCGGTTTCTTTGGCCATGCGCTGCACATCGGCCCAGATGATGTTCCAGTCATCATAAGGCTCGATGCCCAGTTCTATTTCCATGTCCTGCACAGCATCGAGAAACTCCGGACAGGCATCAAGGAACGACTCTTTGCCCTGATCGGTGATCTGAAAGCGTAACCTTAACGGCCGTTCCACGGTGATACGGCGAAAGCCGAAATGGGCATTATCAAAAACCTTGCAGGTCTCGATATTGGCAAATCGGCCATGCTCGCAGGTGAGGTCTTCGATTATTTCATCGGTGAGATAGCGGCGCTTGTCACCCAGGCTACGGCGCATGGGGGCCCAGCGCCCGCGGCCGTCGATGAGCTGGATTTTGCCCCTGCGTTTTTCCTCCTTGCGGTTGGTGACCACCCAGATAAAAGTGCCGATGCCGGTGTTGTAAAACATCTGCTCGGGCAAGGCCACAATGGCTTCCATCCAGTCGTTTTCGATAATCCAGCGCCGGATCTCGCTTTCGCCGGAGCCAGCCCCACCGGTAAACAGTGGTGAGCCGTTAAACACGATGGCGCAGCGTGACCCGTGCTTTTTCATTTTTGGTTGCACCAGTTCAAAATGGCCGATCATATGCAGCAGAAAAAGCAGCGCCCCATCATTCACCCGCGGAAGCTTGCCGGTATAACTCCTAAAACTGGATAGATTAGCGATCTCTTTTTTCTCCGCCTTCCAATCCACGCCAAATGGTGGATTGGCCAGAAGGTAATCAAAACGCTCACCAGAAAATTTATCATCGGTAAGGGTGTTGCCAAACTCAATGCGGCTGTCTTTGTGACCCTTAATCAGCAGATCGGAGGCGGCCACGGCATAGGAGCGTGGGTTATAGTCCTGGCCGCGCACGATGACCCGGGCGCTCTCGTTGTGCTCTCGAATCCAGTTTTGAGATTCGGACAGCATGCCCCCGGTTCCGCAGGCCGGGTCGCAGACCGTCGTGATTACCCCCGGTGTGGTCAGGATATGTGCATCCGGTTCCAGTAGCATGTTGACCATGAGTCGGATCACCTCCCGTGGCGTGAAGTGATCTCCCGCCGTTTCATTGGCGGCTTCATTGAAACGCCGGATAAGGTCCTCGAAAATCAGCCCCATGGTAATGTTGTCCACCCGTTGGGGGTGCAGGTCCATCTCGGCAAACTTGGAGACAACCAGATAGAGGCGGTTGGCCTCCTCCAGCTTTTCAATCTCTTTTTCAAATTCAAAATATTCAAAAATCTTGCGGACATTCTCGGAAAAGCCGACAATGTAATCCGTCAGGTGGCGGCCGATGTTGTCCGGATCGCCCTTGAGTTTGGGAAAGTCGAGATTGCTGTGATTATGAAACCCGAACTTATCACCATTGCCGGCGATCTTGTTCAAGATGGGGTCGATATTCTTAACCTTGCCGTCTTTGATCTGGTTGTAGCGTTTGACAACCGCCGCCTTGGTGGGCGCCAGCACACAATCAAAACGCCGCAGAATAGTCATGGGCAACATCACGCGCTCATACTGTGGCGGCCGGTAAGGCCCCCGCAGCAAATCAGCCACAGACCAGATGAAATTCGAAAGTTCCTGAAAGTTGACAGACATTTAGATTTTCTCCTTAAACACGATACACGCAAACTCTTCCCGTTTCGTCACGCTTCGACAATGCCAAAAAACCCTTTGCTTCCATCTTTTCACAAAACGCATCCAATTCAGCCCTGGCCAGAGCCTCTTGGATCAGGGTGAGTTGCCGGCGGACTTCCTTAGCCATAGGAGGGGTAATCCGGGTGGATCGGTTTCATAGAACCTCCCAATGGCCGCCTTTAGCCGGACCAATACGCTTGACCACGCCTCGAGCCTTCAGTTTCTTTATGTTCTCTTCAATTTTCCTGTTGGATATTCCAACGATTTCAGACAATTCTCTCGCAGAAACGTATGGATTATGAATAATTTCTTCAATGATTGATTGCTGATTTTGAGATAATTTTTCTCCGACCTTTTCAAGTTTTTTCCCCGAACTATCAATTGTTTTTCTATGAACCGTTGCGGTGAAAAGGCAGCCGTCACGGTCGTCGACAAAGTCGATCTCCGGCCACGCCTCCAAGGCACGCTTAATGCCTGAGCCCAGCCCCCGATAGGGCAACATTCCCTTTGCCGCATAGGAGACCAGGATGGGGTTGCGGATGTCCTGCTTGAATTGCAGACGACTGTCTTCTCCCTTTATGGCAATGACTTTGAGTTCGCTTTTTTTCATAATCTTTTCAAGGTGCGGGCGACTTAAATTGCGCTTTTACGAACTATTTTCGGTTCCATGGCCTGTCGCTTGATAAAACCAACAGGTTTGATTATCTATTTAAAAAACCACGCTTCAGCAAGTCTTCGCCCCTATCTCCCATGCTGCGGAGCAATTCCACGATCTGCTTCAGCGCCAGCGGCGATGGTTTGGCGCGGCCGTTCTCCCAGCGGTTGATGGTCGGGAAGGTCACGCCGAGCTTGGCGGCGAATTTCTCTTGGGTGAGCCCGGTTCGTTCGCGGAGCTCACGGATTAACCGGGGTATATCGGCCTGGGTATTCAAGTTGTTTCTCCTTTCGATTTGGGAGGATAGACTGATAAAGCGGAATTCATAACACGCGACCCGTCAGATGATATATCATACACTAGAAGTTCATTATGTCAAATGGTTTTTTTTCTGAACAAACAGTTGTGCCTTTAGCGAGTTAGCCAGATGCAACCTGGCAGCGCTCGGGGTTGGTTGTTCATGTGACAGCCAGCCATATGGATACAATATTGTTCATGCTAAAAACAGGAGGAGAATTGGGGGGATTGGTGCTCGAATTACAAGGAATCGTTTTCAAAACGTTAATTTGACATATTGGCGAGTAAGTAGCAAAAATTTTGACCTTACCTCGCCTATTCATCAAAACTTCATATGCGAAAGCTTCACCCTCAGCAACCTCACTATCTAATTCGCAGTATGCGCAAAGGCTGTCAGTGGGTCAAAGAGTGGAACCTGATGATCCCGGCGGAAACCCTGAACAATGCCTGGGGGGGCTTCGGTTATCGCCTCAGCCGAAAATGACCCGATGGTTAATCCGCCTGCGGCGGGCTCGCCCTCTGAGCTACTTATCTGTAATATTCTTTTGTATCCATTCACGCCCTTGACCGCTTTTTAGGAACCGCTCCCTCTTCATTGCTTCACTGCGGGACCCATACTCCTCGTGGTGTCTCAGCCGCCAAGGTCCATTTTGTTTATACGTATATCTCCTCGATCCGAATTCATCAACATTATGACGTTTAATACGCATTTCAAGATCGGATGTTTGCCCCGTATAGAATTTCCCGGTGCTTTCGCTTTGAAGAATATAAACCCAATATGGCAAAACAGCCCCGTAAAAAATTAGGCCCAATCTCCAAAGATCGGGCCTTTAAATTTGGCTCCCCAGCACGGACTCGAACCGCGGACCCGATGGTTAACAGCCATCTGCTCTGCCAACTGAGCTACTGGGGAATATTTCGGTAAATTTTAATCTAAACTGCTATCGCTTTTACCCAACACTCGATGGTTAATCCGCCTTCGGCGGACTCTGCCAACTGAGCTACTGGGGAATATTTCGGTAAATTTTAATCTAAACTGCTATCGCTTTTACCCAACACTCGATGGTTAACCCGCCTTCGGCGGACTCTGCCAACTGAGCTACTGGGGATCATGTGGGTTAAACCCAAATATTACACAAAAACAAATAAATATTTAAATATCCCGTAACTGAGTGGTTAACCCGCCTGTGGCGGACTACTCGGGATCATGTGGGTTAAACCTAAATGGCAAGGGTTGCTAATAATAGAGTGTGGGAAAAAAGTCAACAGGTAACGGAGGTGAACTGCTGAAATTCTATAAATAAGTCCAATAGTTCAATTATCCCCATAGTTGCATAAAAAATATGCCAAGAGAGGTTTATAAAAAATAGCATCAAAGGTTTAGGGAAAATTTGCTTAAGTTTCCGGAATCCACTAGTGTTGAAATCCACAAACAGTATCATATTTGTCATATTTTTTACCCTTTGGGCAAGCTGAGGATACCACATCTCCTTTGTTGCCGAGGATTTGCGGTACAAAAGTACAGCTTCATCCTCGGGCGCCTCTGATCTGCGGTATCCTCAACTTTTGCAACGATGGGGTTATATATGATTGGCCCTTTTATCCAAAGAAATTTTGGTGCCTTTTCCAAAATTGAATTTTCGAAAAATGATGCTCCTGTGTACCCTTGTACTCTACCGCATAGCTGGCACAGGTAGCGCCCATGCGTGCCGCTTCGGTCAAATCTTTTTCTGTGGCAATTCCTTTCATCAAACCGGCCCGATATGCATCACCCGCCCCCGTGGGGTCAATCACCCGGGTGGCGTTTGCCGCTGGAATCTGGATATTCTCCTCGCAGGTGGAGACCATGGAACCTTTATCTCCAAAAGTGGTGATGAGGGCCGTATTGACTCGATTTAAAATTGTTTTTTTATCCATTTCCGTGGTTTTATTGACCATCTCAAGTTCATAGTCATTGGAGATGAAGATATCCGCACCGGTAAGAATTTCAATCAATCGGTCTTTTGGAATAATGGGTAGGGATTGTCCGGGATCAAATATGTAAGGTATCGCCAATTCTTTGAAGGTGCGGCTGTATGCGAGCATATCATCAATATTTCCCGGCGATATGATCGCCAGGGCTTCCTCGATCGTTTTTGAAAAGTTATAGAGAGATGGATGTTTCATGGCACCCAGGGTAAACCCGGTGATCTGATTGTCTGAATGGTCTGTGGTAATGTAGGCCGAGGCGGTAAATTCTTCAGGCATGATTCGAATTCCGGTTAACGGCAGGTCATTTTTTTCAAGCCACGCGCCGTATCCATTGAAGTCCTTGCCGACACTTGCCAATATCAGTGGTATTTCCCCCAGCAGGGAGAGATTGTAGGCAATATTTCCAGCCGTACCGCCAAATTTTTCAGAAAGATCATTTACAGTAAAACACACGTTCAAATCGTGAATTTTTTCCGGAAGAATATGGTCAGAAAATTTTCCGGGAAAATCCATGATTCGATCATATGCTAATGATCCAGATACAAAGATCTGCATATCCTTCCCCCGTGGTTTAACAGCTACCAGACAAGCGCCTCATAAATCCACCCCTTGTCACCGTCCGCATGCTCGATGAAAATCCAGCTGCCTTTGCGTTTTATGACTCTAAAGGGAATACCCTTTTCCACCGTAAATACTATTTTGTGGCGGGTCCCCGGCCCTGATCGAATATTGGATTTCTTTTTTTTGGTAATAACCGTTCGGATCTTGCTGACAAGTGATTTATGTATCCACCCTTCATCCTGTTCAAAATCGCGAAAACGGTACCATGCGCCCGATTTTTTAATGATCCGGATCGGATGGTACTTTCCGACCTGCCATATAGTATCATACTCTGTTCCCGGTCCGGAACGGATATTGGCCACAGAAGCTGAGACCGCCAACCGCTCAGCCATTGCGACGCCGCTATATAAAGTAATAAAAAGGGTGATGATAATGGTGTAGATTCTCATTGTTAAACCTGATAAAATTCGAGTTCGGGTAATTTAACACACGTAAGCTTATTGCCATAAACCGCGCCGGTATCGATCCCAATCTTATTTGGAAGAACGAGCGGTTCCGGAAACGGGGTATGCCCGAAGACAACCTGTTTCCCAAAATCATAATCCGAGTGGATGAATTCGCTCCGTATCCAGAGAAGATCGTGGGTGTTCTGAAGGTCGAGGGGGATTTTGTTTTTCAGGCCGGCATGTACAAATATGTATTGATCGGTCTCGAAAAAAAGGACCAGTGATTTAAAAAAGTCAAGGTGCGAATCGGGGATTGGAAATGTTTTCGGCGTACGGTCCTGTTCCAGATAACTATCTAGGGTCTGCTGACCGCCGTTGGCCAGGTAGGTAAATCGATCAACCCCCGAGAGGTACTTCTCGAGCATGTCTTCATGATTGCCCTTCAAAAAAACGATATTCTGGTGTCGCTTTTTAAAATTGATCAGGTATTCCACCACTTCAAAAGAACAGGAGCCGCGGTCGATATAATCGCCGATAAAGATGACCGTGTCGCGCTCAAATTCTATATCGAGTTGATCGATGAGCGTACCCAACTTGTCCATACATCCATGGATGTCTCCGATTGCAAAAATTCTTTCCATAACAAAATAAAAATCCGGTCATACCGGTTGGGCTTTACTGATCGGTCACTATAAAACAGATGAAAATATTTTATCTGAATGCCTATTATACCATAAACACACGCCTCGGCCGATCGAGACGTAAAATCCCTTCTTCTTTTGCGGACCGCAATGCGAGTTGATAATCATCGGACTCCAGGTGAGCTGAAAGTTCCTTTATCTCATCCGCCCGACCGCAGGGTCTGTACTGTGGCATGATATTAACATAACTGTTCGGCGATAGTCTACATGAAATAAATTTCATTATTTCTCGAGTGCCTGAAAGTCCTTTTGGTAGGACCAGATGCCGAATCAGCAGACCGCGTCGGGCAATACCCTTACCATCTAAAATAAGATCTCCCGCCTGCCGATGCATCTCGATCAGCGCCTGCCGAGCGACCTCGGGATAATCTCCGGCGTTGCAAGTCGTTTCGGCAATCTCCGGATCCCAAAACTTGAAATCAGGCATATATATATCAAAAACACCTTCGAGGAGTTTAAGGGTTTCAACACGATCATACCCCCCGCTGTTGTAAATCAACGGAACAGAGAGCCCCTGATTGACAGCGTGTTCAACCGCTGAAAGGATCTGTGGGACCACGTGTGAAGGGGTGACAAAATTAATGTTATGGCAGCCACTTTGCTGCAGCAACATCATGATCGACGCCAGGCCTTCATCCGATATCTCCTCACCATGGCCTTCATGGCTGATATCATAATTCTGGCAAAAATTGCACAAGAGATTGCAGTGGGTAAAAAATATGGTACCGGATCCATGTGCACCGACCAGAGGCGATTCTTCTCCAAAATGAGGGTTATAGCTGGACAGACAGGCTTTTGCTCCGGTTTTACAGATTCCTGTTTTACCTGAAATTCGATCGATTTTGCACGCTCTTGGGCACAGTGTACATGATTTCAAAATGGCGTATGCTTCCTCTCGTTTTTTCCTCAAGAGGCCTTTTTGAAAGGTTTTTATATATACAGGCTCAGTGGTTGGCATCTGCGCTCAAAAAGCTTTTGAAATCGTATCGTTTCCAGGTGACGATTCTGTATCATATTACACACTTCTGTTAAAAAAGGAGGTTTGGCTCAATTTCCCCTCACTGATGCGCTTTGGCCAGCATCTCACCGGCATGGTCGAGTGTTGCTCTGGTGATTTTTGCTCCGCTCAACATTCGGGCAATTTCTTTGACCCTTTCCTTTTCATTGACCGGCTCAATTGTTGTTTTTGTTCTTCCTTTTGAAACATGTTTGGATATCAGAAAATGATGATCACCAAATACCGCAATCTGAGGCAGATGGGTGATACAGACAATTTGATGAAAACAGGCAAGGGAAGAAAGTTTTTTCCCGACAACCTCAGCCACGCCCCCTCCGATCCCAGCGTCAACTTCATCAAAAACAATGGTTTCGAGAGATTCTGTCCGGGCCAATATGGCTTTTAGAGAAAGAACTACCCTGGAAAGCTCGCCACCCGAAGCAATATCGGAAAGGGGTTTCAACGATTCCCCAACGTTTGGGGCGATCATAAAAGTGGCATGGTCAATACCGGTTTCATCGATGCAGTTTTTATTCAAGACAAGATGTGGATCTCTATTTGGATCGGCTGTTATGCAACTGATTGACACATCAAACTTTGTCTGTGGCATTTTGAGTGTGGCCAATTCTTTTTCCATCTTTTGGGAAAGAACTTTTGCGGTTTGCAATCTCTTTTCTGAAAGCTTTTGGGCTGAGTCGGCTAAAATGAGGTGCATTTCGGAAAGTTCACCTTCGATTTCAGCGATGGTTTCGGATATATTTTCTATTCCCAAAAGCTCATGCTCAATAGATTCAAGATGTTGAAATACCGCATCCAAAGAACCCCCATATTTGCGTTTCAACTTTTGGAGCGTATCGAGCCGGGCCTCAACTGCCTCTAAGCGCTGATCATCGACCTCTATATTTTTAAGATAGGACCTGAGCGCATCAACCGTATCCTCTATCCGAAGTGTTGTATCGGAAATTTTTTCTACTTCTGAACAGAGATTGGGGTCGATCTGGCATGCCCTTTCCAACTCCTTTTTGGTCTCACCAAGTCTTTCAACAATGGCGCCAGGGGCCCCATAAAGGGCTTCAATACTGCCATGAACCGCTTTGTAAAGGGTTTCTCCATGCTTTAGGCGGATTCGCTCCTGTTCGATGGCTGAATCCTCCCCGGCTGTTATCGAAGCATCAAGGATCTCTTTTTTTTGGAATTGGAGCAATCCAACATGTTCAGATTGTCGGCCTTCTTTTGTTTTCAAATCCTTTAGCTCTTGAATCAAAGGGACGATTTCATTAAAGGAGTTGAAGACCTTTTCGCGAAGCGGCAAAAGACCACCAAATTGATCGAGGATAATCAACTGTTGATGGTCTTTTAAAAGCCGCTGATGTTCATATTGTCCTGATATACTGGCCAGGTTTTCAGTTATCAAAGTGAGCACCTGGATGGTGGCCATACGACCGTTGATATAGATCCGGTGCCTCTCATTTCTTGAAATTATTCTTCTGATCAGGAGTCCTTCGACAGAATCGTAACCATTGCTCTCCATAATTTCAGCAATGTTGCTTTTTGGTACAACCTCAAAGAGGGCTTCAAGTTCTGCAGTTTCGGCACCTGTTCGTATCAGTCTGGACGACGCTCTGCTACCGAGAAGAAGATTGACCGCATCGATAATGATCGATTTTCCTGCGCCTGTTTCTCCGGTTAAAATAGTGAGCCCTTTTGAGAAATGGATATGAAGATCATCGATGATGGCAAAATTTCTGATGGAAAGTTCTTGAAGCATAAAGGCAAAAATGAAAATATTTAAAGGGAAGTCCTATTTTTTTATCTCACAATCATCGCGGCTTGTAAAGACAGTTGTCTATTTCAGAAATTCGGCATCGATATGGATTCGCTGCATGCATAATTTGGATTTGACCGGGTGGGATTGATGTTTTATGTATCTTTTTGATGGTCAAGAATATAAAAGAATAACAGCGGAAAGAGATGAAAGCAACTAACAAAAAAAACATTTTAAGCCCTTTAGGTCGCATCATTTCACATCAGGGAATAGGTACCCAAGCTTATCGGCACGCCGCTTTATTTTGTAGATGGGTTGTTCTGATGTCGGCCTTTCTTTTCTTATCGTGTGCTCCCAAGGTCGTAATCAAGCCGGAGCCGGTTGAAATTGATCCGGGAAATGCGCTTTTTTCAAAGGCGGAAAAGATGTTTCAGTCAAAATCGTATGACAGGGCCCTTGAACTCTACCTACGATTTCTTTTTCAATTTTCAGACCGACCACAGGCGGACGATGCTTTGATGCGGATCGGCAAAATTTATGAGATGGAAAATAAAACCTTAAAAGCCAGAGAAAGTTATCAACGGTTGACGACCGATTACCCAAAAAGCCCTTTTGTCCAGAATGCAATGATGAAGATGCTTTTCATGCTTTACAAAGAGGGAAAATATACGGAGGTTATACGAAATTCAGCCAACGTACTGGAAAAAACTATTTGGAAGGATCATATTTTCAGAATACACCTGCTTCTTGGGGACTCGTATTTGGCGGTTAGCCAACCGGAAGAAGCGGTAAATTCTTTTATTGTGGCATATCAGCAATCGAATAAGGAAGAAAAAGCAACTGTGATTCAGAAACTGACAGGGGCAATCGGCCAACTGGAGCCCAACAGGTTGATATTTCTCTTTAAAGAGATGGATGATGAACTGCTGAGCTGGTATCTTTTATATCAGCTGGGAATTGGCTATGCTGATGAAAAAAAATTTGAAAGTGCTGTGAAAATGCTGTCTCTTTTGGTTCAAAAGTTTCCCAAACACGAAAAGACTCGCCAGGCAAAAATATTGTTGGAAGAACTTGAAAAAAAATCTCTGTATCAGCGGTATACCATTGGTTGTTTGCTTCCGCTCAGTGGTCCATACAAAATTTACGGTAACAAGGTTTTGAAAGGGATCGAGCTGGCCCTGGGACAATACACTGATGGAGACGGCCGTCCCACAATAAAGATAATCATCAAAGATACGGAATCTGACCCACAAAAAGCCGTCCGGGCTGTGGGGGAGTTGTATGAGGAACGGGTCGCCGCCATTATCGGCCCGCTTGCCACGGCCACACAGGCTGCGAGTGAGGCCCAAAAAAGGGGACTACCGATTATCACACTCACTCAAAAAAGAGAAATTACCGATGTGGGCGACTATGTTTTTCGAAATTTTATAACACCCGGGATGCAGGTTAAAACCCTCGTATCCTATGCGATAAAGGAGCTTCAGTTAAAGCGGTTTGCTATACTTTATCCGGATGAGAATTACGGAAAAACCTTTATGAACCTGTTCTGGGACGAGGTGATCGCCCTTGGAGGGCAAGTGGTCGGTGTAGAGTCCTACAATATAAACCACACAGATTTTGCGGATCCGATCAAAAAACTGGTGGGTCTGTATTATGACATCCCTGAAGATCTCAAATATCCGGGCGAACAGGTCGCTGATAAAGAAATCGACCCCAATGAAAAAGAAAAAAATGACGAGGCCGATGATCGGGAAGCCATCGGCAATGACGAATCTGAAACTGACACCGCGGAAGAAGAAAAGGAACAAGGATCTGAAGATCCGAAAGCGATCGTCGATTTTGATGTCATTTTCATTCCCGATGCGCCAAATAAAGCGGGGCTGATAATTCCCCAGCTAGCCTTTTATGATATCGAGGATGTTTATCTTTTGGGGACAAATCTTTGGCATTCCAAAAAGTTGATCAAAATGGCCCGGCATTATGCACAGAACGCTATATTGGCGGACGGCTTTTATTCAGAAAGCACATTAAAGGTGGTTAAAAATTTCGTTGAATCTTTTGAAAAGACCTATGGAGAAAAGCCGGGGTACATTGAGGCAGTGGCCTTTGACACCGCCAGGATTCTCTTTGATATGGTCGGTCGACCTGATATTCGATTCAGGACCAAACTCAAAGAAGAACTGATGAACCTTCGCGGTTTTGAGGGGGTCAGCGGGATGACCTCATTTGACGATCGTGGTGAGGCATGGAAAAAGCTTTACCTTCTTAGAATCAAAGGCGATAAATTTGTCGAAATAAATTGAGGGATTGGGACCTGATGAATCTTTTCTATTTCGCGTACAACTTTCTGGGTACCGGCCTTTTTTTAACCCTTTTCCCTCCGTTTTGGTTTTATTCGCGCATTACCGGCCGGTACCGCGAAAGTATTCACCAGCGCATCGGGATCTACCCTGATTCACTCATCTCCAAGATTTCCGGAACACCCCGTATATGGATTCAAGCCGTTTCCGTGGGCGAAATCAATGTTGCCCTCTCGATCATGGAATCCCTTGCCGCTTTAATGCCGGATTGTGCCCTGATTCTTTCGACAACAACAGAGCATGGACATGCCTTTGCTCAGCGTAAGATCCGTCAAAGTCGCGTTAGAGAAAATACAACATGCGTTTTTGCCCCAGTTGATTTTATCGTCTCAGCGCGAACGGCCTTGTCTACCCTCAAACCGGACATATTGGCATGCCTTGAGACGGAGATTTGGCCAAACTGGCTCATCGAGGCCAATAGAATGGGGATCAAGACCGCCCTCATCAATGGCAGAGTTTCCGTACGTTCCATCAAGGGATATATAAAGATCCTGCCATTGATGAAGGAAACGTTAAAGTCTGTTGATGCCTTTAGCATGATCCGGGCATCGGATGCTGAGCGGATCAAAAGGATGGGTGCCCCCGGAAACAGAATTGAGGTCAACGGAAATGCGAAATACGATCTGCTGTTGAATCAGGTGGATGAAACCGATCGCGCAAAAATGAAACGCCTGTACAAACTCAGAGGCGATCAACCGGTTTTTATGGCCGGTAGTATCCGCAGTGCAGAAGAGAAGATCATTATTGATGTTTATGAGAAAATCGTCCAATCTCATCCTGAAGTTATTTTGATGATCGCACCGCGACACGTGGAAAGGTCACGTCGAATCGAAGAGCTGGTCAGAAACAAAGGATTTTCATACCAATTTCGAACAGATCTTGATAAAGAAAACCATTCACGAACCGCATCTGTAATCATCATCGATACGATCGGTGAACTACAGTCCACATACAGCATCGCATCCATTGTTTTTTGTGGAGGGAGTTTGGTCCCCCTGGGCGGACAAAACATCCTCGAAGCAGCTGTATGGGGAAAGCCGGTTTTTTTTGGGCCATCGATGGAAGATTTTCTCGATGCAAAGGATCTTCTTGACAAGACAGGAGGCGGTATACAGGTGAGAGATGGCCGGGAACTGGCTGAAAAAGCACTCTATTTCTTCGACCATCCAGAGGAAGCGGAAAGGATTGGAAGGTTGGCTAAAAAAGCCGTGGTGTTAAATCAGGGGTCAGCCCGAAAACATGCGATGGTCCTTCAACGTTTACTCACCTGATGGGGCTCGCCGCCGGCTTATTCTGCAATGAGTATTGACCGGTGGCCTGTAGTACGCTCAGCCACAATTTCCCCTGTGGATTGACCTGTTTCCGTTTTCCGACCGATGCACTCAAAGGGATATGTACAAAGGCATTGTTCCAATTCCCGATGATGAGTTCTGTTTTCCCGGCCATCCCTGCGTGGACGGCATCCCGGCCTAAAAAGCTGCAAAAGACGTGGTCATTTGCATTTGCTGGAAGGCTTCTTATCAGGTAGCTGGGATCGATATATTTTACGGTAGCTTCAATATTTTTGGTCCTGAAATGGGTTAAAATTGCGTTTTTTAGAAACAGTCCGATATCATTGGGTCTGATGTTTCCAGATTCGTCGACATCTGTTTCTCCGTTTTTGAAAAACTTCTGACCCGCACCTTCGGCTACAACGATGACGGCATGACGCCTTTGTTTTAAGCGTCTTTCCAGGGAATTTAAAAGTCCGTTTTGACCCTCAAGATCAAAATCAACCTCTGGTATCAGCACAAAATTGACATTTTGTTGGGCCAACGTAGCCGTTGCTGCGATGAAACCGGAATATCGCCCCATCAGTTTGATGAGGCCGATTCCGTTCGGATATCCTTCTGATTCGTTGTGCGCTGCATTGATTGCCTGAGTCGCCACATCAACCGCCGTGTCAAACCCAAAAGACCGTGATACCAAATGGATGTCGTTATCAATGGTTTTTGGTATCCCCACCACGCTGATTTTCAAGCCTCTTTCGGAGATGGTCCCTGCAATTTTTTTTGCAGCAACCAGGGTTCCATCACCCCCGATCATAAATAGAATTCCTAAATTCATCCTTTCCAGGCTGTCGACAATTTCGTCGATCTGCTGCGGTCCCCGGGACGACCCTAGGATTGATCCACCTAGATTAAGTATTTTGGCTACCAGGGTTGGTCGGAGCTCGATGGTTTCATGACCGTATTTTGGGATAAATCCCTGTAGCCCATACCGGATGCCACAGATATTTTGGACACCATATCCATAATAGAGTTCAAGAACGATGGAACGGATGATATCGTTCAGGCCTGGGCACAACCCGCCGCAGGTTACCAATCCACACCTCAGTTTGCTTGGATCAAAGTATATTTTGCTCCGTGGACCCGCCCGTTCAAAAGAAGGAATCTCTTCTCCTGATTTAATCGCCTGGTTCAGGGTGCTCAAATCAACGTTGAGTAAAACCCGGTCTAGATCGGTTACGAAATTCTGGCTGGATTTCGTTTTTTCATCCCTGATCGGCGATGCTATTTTGGGTTCACCAAGTCTCGGAATGGTGGTATCGATGGAGCGGCTGTTCATGTTCATTTCATCAGGTTTATACAAGCCATTTCAAAACCTCCAAGGCTGGGTTTTGTAAAATCAAAGAGTGGAGCTTGAGTCATAAGGTTCCGTTAAATTTGAAGTCTCCTTTGCCCAATATGTCATGAAGATGCAAAACCCCCAGAATCTTTCTTTTTGAATTGATGATCGGGATCACTGTAATTTGATGTCGC
>Ga0255053_10000181_pt1 | contig 33081 bp, 30 predicted proteins | sample JV7_2_22_MG_FD_188635 | JGI IMG/M metagenome (GOLD analysis project Ga0255053, IMG submission 188635) | Seawater microbial communities from Jervis Inlet, British Columbia, Canada - JV7_2_22 | ecosystem: Environmental > Aquatic > Marine > Inlet | place: Canada: British Columbia | collected... | reverse complement strand
ATTCATTTGCTGGACAAGTCTGACAATCACACCCATGGATATCGGATCCAGCCCGACGAACGGCTCGTCGTAGATAAGGATATCCGGGTCCATGACGATTGCCCGGGCCAGCGCAACTCGGCGCGCCATGCCACCCGATAATTCGGACGGCATCATGTCGGCGGCACCGCGCAGTCCAACCGCATGCAGCTTCGTCAGCACCACGTGCCGGATCAGCCTGTTCGGCAGTTTCGTATGTTCCCTTAGCGGGAACGCGACGTTTTCGAAGACACTGAGATCTGTCAGCAACGCACCGTTCTGGAACAGCATGCCGAAGCGTCGCCGGAACTGGTACAGCTCCTTCTGGTTCAACACCGAAACGTCGCTACCGTCGACGATGATGCTGCCGCGATCGGGCCGCAGTTGACGGGTAATCAAACTCAGGAGCGTGGTCTTGCCGGTGCCGCTGGGACCCATGATGGCAGTAATCTGCCCGCGCTTGATCGAGATATTCAGCTCCCTGAATATCTGTCGCCGGCCGCGGGTGTAGTGGAGATCGCGTATCTCTATCAGATTATCGGCCGCATCATTCATTTGGTGGCAATCATGCTTAAGCCGCCGATTCCATAGCGACTTCATACTTGCCAAGGCGCGCAAGGCTGTTCAGTCTGGCCCTCTTGAATAAGGCCTCCTGTCCGGCGGCAAAGTTCGCTTCCTCGCCACGCCAGGCGTCCAATGCCGGCGCCTGCAGCGCCCTGCCATAGGAGAATGACAGCTCCCAGGGCAGCTCACCCATCTGGTTCATAAGCCCCAGGTGTTCGGTTGCCTCTTCTGCGGTCTGTCCGCCGGACAGAAACGCGATCCCGGGAACTTCAGCCGGCACGGTTGCTTTCAGACAACGCAGCGTTGCTTCGGCGACTTCCTGCGGGCCCGCACGGTTCGCTGCGGTGGTGCCGGAGATAACCATGTTCGGTTTAAGCACAATGCCCTCGAGCGCGACACGATGAGCCTTCTGTTCCGCGAAAACGACGTCCAGCGTCGCCACCGTGACTTCCTCGCATCGCTCGATGCTGTGGTCGCCGTCCATCAGCACTTCGGGTTCAACGATCGGCACGATGCCGGCTTCCTGGCACAACGCCGCGTAACGGGCAAGCGCATGGGCATTGGCGTATAAGCAATAATCGCTGGGAATGCCGTCGCCGATATGGATGACCGCCCGCCACTTCGCGAACTTCGCACCCATCTCCGCGTATTCTTCGAGGCGCTCCCTCAGGCCATCGAGGCCCTCCGTAACGGTTTCGCCCGGGAATCCGGCCAATGCTTTAGCACCCTTGTCGACCTTGATGCCGGGGATTATGCCCCGATCGCTGAGATATTGCGGAAACGGCACTCCGTCAGTCGTGCTCTGACGAATCGTCTCGTCAAACAAAATGACTCCACCGATGTAGTCGGCGACGCCGGCAGTGGTGAACAGCATTTCCCGGTAGCGCCGTCGGTTGCCGTCGGTTGATTCCGTGTCGATCGAGTCGAATCGCTTCTTGATAGTCGGAGAACTCTCGTCAGCGGCCAGAATTCCCTTGCCATTACCAACCATTCCGTTCGCCACGGAATTTAGTTCATTCACATTCACTGAGTTTTCTCCAGATTATGGTGTGCGTTATTTGTTATGTCCGGACCCGGTTTGAGACCCGCGAGCGGTGCAAATCGGGGACTGCGTAGGATAGCAAATATTTCGCCCGGGTTTGCCACCGCTCAACGAACGCTGAAATGCAGAAGAATTCGGCCGCGCGGGTAGCCTGAACCTGTAAATAGGACTAAAATAGTCCTCTTTTATCCCGGCGGAGCATCGCCATGTTGCGGATGAGTAAATTGACCGACTACGGCACGGTTGTGCTGGCCCACCTGGCCAGTTATGGCTCGGGCTGCGTTAGCGCGGCTGAGGTCGCCGAAGCCAGCGGCATCGCACTGCCGACTGTCAGCAAGCTGTTGAAATCGCTTGCGAAAGCAGAATTGGTGACTTCGACACGCGGTGCGCATGGCGGCTATTGCCTGGCCAGGGAGCCACAGCAAATCAGCGCTGCCGAAGTCATTGACGCGCTGGAAGGTCCCGTCTCGATCACCGAGTGCAGCGCAAGCAACAGTCATTGCGACTATGAACGTAGCTGTAATGTCGGTAGTGCCTGGCAGCGTATCAACGTCGCCATTCGGCGTGCGCTCGACGATATAAGCCTGGCCGACCTGCAACGCGCCCACAGCCCGGTGCCGAATTTCAAGCTGGGCGGCATCCCGATCAACGTCGGAAGGAAGGCTTAAGCCGATGTCCACCGACAGAAATGACATAGAGTCCCTGGTCAATCGCCGTTACGAGCACGGATTCGTCACTGATATCGAGTCGGATAGCCTGCCTCCCGGGCTGGATGAGGGTGTCGTCTGCGCGATTTCCGCAAAGAAAGATGAGCCGGAGTTCATGCTCGAGTGGCGTCTAAAGGCATATCGCCACTGGCTGACGATGCAGGAACCGGAATGGGCGCATGTGCACTACCCCAAAATCGATTACCAGGAGATTTCCTATTTCTCTGCGCCGATATCGGATGAAGACCGTCCGAAAAGCCTGGACGACGTCGACCCGAAACTGCTCGAGACCTACGACAAACTCGGCATTCCGTTGCACGAGCGCGCCAGACTGGCGGGCGTAGCGGTAGATGCTGTATTCGACAGCGTCTCGGTCGCAACGACCTTCAAGGAAAAACTGCTGGATGCCGGCGTGATTTTTTGTCCGTTTTCGGAAGCCGTTACAAACCATCCGGACCTGGTCAGGAAATATCTCGGTTCGGTCGTTCCGCACCGCGACAATTTTTTCGCCGCGTTGAACTCTGCAGTCTTCAGCGATGGTTCTTTTGTCTATGTGCCGAAAGGCGTCCGCTGCCCAATGGAACTGTCGACTTATTTTCGGATCAACGCCGCCAATACGGGCCAGTTCGAGAGAACGCTGATCATCGCCGATGAGGGCAGCTACGTCAGCTACCTCGAAGGATGCACTGCACCGATGCGCGACGAGAACCAGCTGCACGCGGCGGTCGTCGAGCTGGTCGCACTGAAAGATGCCCAGATCAAATACTCGACCGTGCAAAACTGGTATCCGGGCGACGAAAACGGCATTGGCGGCATTTACAACTTTGTTACCAAGCGAGGTGACTGCCGCGGCGACAACTCGAAGATTTCCTGGACTCAGGTTGAAACCGGCTCGGCAATTACCTGGAAGTATCCGAGCTGCATTCTGCGCGGCGATAATTCACTTGGTGAGTTTTATTCGGTTGCAGTTGTCAACAACATGCAACAGGCGGATACCGGCACGAAGATGATCCACATCGGCCGCAACACGAGAAGCACGATTGTTTCGAAAGGAATCTCGACCGGTCGTGCACAAAGCGCTTACAGAGGGCTTGTAAGGGTCATGCCGCAGGCGAAAGACGCGCGCAATCACACGCAATGCGATTCGCTCCTGATCGGCAAAGACTGCGGCGCCCACACGTTCCCATATATGGAAGTGAAGAATCCGTCCGCAATAATTGAACACGAAGCCACGACCTCGAAGATTTCCGAGGATCAGTTGTTTTATTGCCGCCAGCGCGGCATCTCGGAGGAGGATGCCGTCAACATGATCGTCAACGGCTTTTGTAAAGACGTATTTAAACAGCTGCCGATGGAATTCGCCGTCGAAGCGCAGAATCTGCTCAACGTCAGCCTCGAAGGCGCCGTTGGTTAGTGGTCCAGCAAAGATGAATATGCTTGAAATTAATAACCTCAGAACGACGGTCGGTGACGCAGAGATCCTCAAAGGACTTTCGCTACAGGTCAATGCGGGCGAAGTGCATGCAATCATGGGACCGAATGGCTCCGGGAAGAGCACGCTCGCGCTGGTGATTGCCGGTCATGATGATTACATCGTTACGGATGGAACCGTGCAATACGATGGACAGGACCTCCTCGAGCTCACGCCTGAGGAACGCGCCATAGAAGGCGTGTTTCTCAGCTTCCAGTATCCGGTCGAAATTCCGGGCGCGAATAACGCATATCTTCTGAAAGCGGCGATCAACGCAAGACGCAGACACGAGGGGCAAAGCGAAGTCGATGCCTTCGAATTCCTCCAGCTCGCCCGCGAAAAAATGAAGGATCTCGACATGGATCCGAGTTTTCTGAACCGCAGCGTAAATGAGGGTTTTTCCGGCGGTGAAAAGAAACGAAACGAAATTTTTCAGATGGTGATGCTGGAGCCACGGCTTGCAATCCTCGATGAAACCGACTCCGGTCTCGATATCGACGCGCTGAAGGCAGTCGCAAAGGGTATCAATGCCATGCGGAGCGCGGACCGGGCGATCATAGTGATTACCCACTATCAGCGCCTCCTCGACTATGTCGAACCCGACTTCGTGCATGTACTGTCCGAGGGCCGGATCGTTCGTTCGGGCGACAAGACGCTTGCGCAGCAACTCGAAGACAAGGGCTACGACTGGGTACGGGAGGCAGCAAGCGCATGATCGCGATCACGCATGAGCTGCTCGAGGCAGCCGTCAGTCGACTGCCTGAAGACGCGTTGACGCCAGCACGCGAAGCGGCATTGGCGCACTTTGCAACATCCGGTTTCCCGACGGTCAGGGACGAAGACTGGAAGTACACGAACCTCCGCCACGCCGTTGAACTCAGTAATGCCTGGTTGGGCAACGAGATTGTTGCCTCGCCCGAGTCGAACTTGACCGCCGCTGCCGAACAGGCCGTCAAAGTGATTACTGAAAGCATCGACGCGTACTGGATCGTCGTCGCGAACGGCATTGCTACCGTCGATGCCATGCCCGGCGGGAATGACCTGCAGTCAAACGGCATCAGCATCACGAAGCTCAGTCAAAACGGCAACGTCGCAACAATTATTGCCAATGACCCGATGACGAGCTTTAACGCAGCATTATTGCAGGATGGACTACGAGTGAGGGTTCATCCGTCGGCTGATCCGTCGAAGCCGCTCGCCTTTATATTTGTTGATGAAGCAACACGAGGCGACCTTAGCCAGGCGCGGCTCATTATCGATGTTGACGCCGGCGCAATGATCGACATTATCGAAGCTCATGTATCCGTCGGATCCGACGCACAGTTTGCGAATACGGTCATACAACTGGATATCGCGGACGGTGCCCGGGTGGGCTTTGTGCGCATACAGGAAAGAGCCGATAGTCATATGCAGGTCGGAAAGCTCATCGCAGATTTACGGCGCGATGCATATTTCGACTACGCGAGCTTCGATTTCGGCGGCTCACTTATCAGGAACGATGTTGCAATCAATATCATGGGGCCCGGCGCATCAGTCAATCTGAACGGCCTCTACCTTGCCGCCGGTAAGCAGCATATCGACAACCATACACGCATCGATCACCGGGTCGGCCCGTCGCAGAGCCGGGAAGAGTATCGCGGCATACTGGGCGGTCATTCCCGATGTATCTTCAATGGCAAGGCAATCGTTCATAAAGCTGCGGACGGTACTGACGCCGAGCAGTCCAACCATAATCTGCTGTTATCGGAGACAGCAGAAATCGATACCAAACCGGAGCTCGAGATCTACGCTGAGGACGTGAAATGCGCCCACGGCGCGACGGTTGGCCAGCTCGACAGGTCCTCGCTCTTCTATCTTCGGTCACGCGGGCTCGACCGCGACGAAGCGGTGCAGCTTTTGACACGGGCATTCGCCGCCCGAATTCTAACGGCGTCTCCGATTGCCGGGATCCGCGCCTATATCGCTCAGAAAACAGACCAGCGCCTGGATGCCCTCATTCAAGGTGACCCCCAATGAGCCACGTCAGGCTGACTGATGCTGAAGACAATATCGTCGATATTGGGAACTGCCGTGCCGATTTCCCCGCGTTGGCACAAAATGTCAACGATCATCCACTCGTCTATCTCGACAGCGCGGCCTCTTCACAGCAACCGGCAATAGTCATCGACACAGTTGCTGAATATCAGCGGCACGACCACGCCAATGTTCATCGCGGTGTGCATACCTTGAGTCAACGGGCGACAGAAGCCTACGAAGGCGCCCGTGACAGGATCTGCGCTTTTGTGAACGCCGCATCACGGCGCGAAGCGGTCTACACCAGCGGCACAACGGAGTCGATCAACCTCGTTGCCCAGAGCTTTTGCCGACCGACGCTGAAGCGCGGTGACAAGATCCTGATTACGCACCTGGAACACCACTCGAATATCGTCCCGTGGCAACTCGTCTGTGAACAGACCGGCGCCGAATTGTTGGTCGCACCCATTGATCAGCGCGGACAGGTTGAAGCGGACACGCTGATTGCGCAACTCGATGATAACGTCAAAATGCTGGCGGTGGCTCACGTTTCAAACGCGCTGGGCACCGTGCTTCCACTACCCGATATCATTCGAGAGGCCCGTAGCCGGGGCATCCCCGTTTTGCTCGATGGCGCACAGGCAGTGCCGCATATGGCCGTCGACGTGCAGAGCCTCGACTGTGATTTTTACACGTTTTCCGGACACAAGATGTTCGGGCCGACCGGCATCGGCATTTTATACGGCAAGGAAGCGCATCTGGAGAAGATGCCACCGTACCAGGGCGGCGGAGACATGATTCTCGAGGTCAGGTTCGATGGCACGACGTATAACGACTTGCCATACAAGTTCGAAGCAGGAACACCCAACATTTCGGGCGCGGTCGGCCTGGGTGCGGCGGTCGACTATCTGCAGTCGCTTGGCATGGACCGGATCGCCAAATACGAGAGCGAGCTGCTTGCCTATCTGACCGGGCAGCTGCAAACGGTTGATGGTGTCCGATTGATCGGTACGGCGAAGCAAAAAGCCAGCGTTCAGTCATTCCTGCTCGACGACATTCACCCGCATGATCTTGGCACCATCCTCGACCGCCAGGGCGTTGCCGTACGCACCGGTCATCATTGCGCAATGCCGGTCATGGATTTCTACGGCATTGTCGGCACGGCGCGCGCATCGCTCGCGCTGTACAACAACAGGCAGGACGTAGATGCGCTGGTTGACGGTCTTGGCAAAGCAAAGGAAATATTTTCGAGATGACGTCGATGGCTCAAACAGGCGATGAACTCCAGGACCTTTACAGGGAACTGATACTCGATCATGCCCGCAGCCCACGACACTTCGGTAAGCTGCCGGATGCAACACACAGCGCAGAAGGAATCAATCCTTTATGCGGCGACAAGCTCAAAATGTATTTTCGCGTCGACGGTGATGATCGCATCAGCGATGCCCGCTTCGAAGGTTCCGGATGCGCGATCTCCGTTGCCTCGGCATCTCTGCTCACAGACACGGTCATCGGATTGCATACAAGCGAAGCGCTGCAGTATTTTTCGGCGCTCGTCACGCGGCTTGCCGGCGTGCCGTCTGTGGACAACGAAAACGCGGGCGATGGCATCAACCTTGGCAAGCTGAGGGCTCTTGAAGGCGTCAGGGAGTTTCCGTCACGAGTGAAATGCGCAACGCTGGCCTGGCATGCGCTGAATTCAGCCATCCAGCGCAAATCACAACCAGCGACCACAGAGTAGACGCCAGCATGTTTGGATACACCAACGAACCCTTTTCACTGTCTCGCGACGTCAGGGCAGTCATCATACCCATGGGAGAAGAACTGCAACTGCGTGCGGGCACGCATGGGTTTATCACCCAGGCTCTGGGCGGCAGCTTCACAGTCTATATCGAGGGTAATCTATTTCGCATTGCGGGCAGCGACGCCGATGCATTGGGCAAGGAGCCAGTACCTCCCCCGGAGATACCTGAAAATGCCACCGACAAGGACATCGAGGAGGTCATCTGGCAGCAGCTGAAGACCTGCTACGACCCCGAGATTCCAGTCAACATTGTCGATCTCGGCCTGATCTATCGCCTGGATGTATCCCCGGGCAAGGATGGCCAGCGGTCCGTCAGTATCGACATGACGTTGACCGCACCGGGTTGCGGCATGGGCGAAATCCTCGTCCAGGACGCGCAGGAGAAAATTGTCGTCATTCCGACCATCGCCGATGTGCGCGTTGAACTTGTCTTTGATCCTCCATGGAATCAAAGCATGATGTCCGATGAAGCAAGGTTGCAAACCGGATTGATGTAAACTCCCGTGATCGGTAAGCAGTGCCTGACATGAAGACTCTTACAGTACTCCGACACGCAAAATCGAGCTGGAAGAATGCCAGTCTTCAGGACTCCGAACGCCCGTTAAACCGCCGTGGCCATCGCGACGCTCCCGTTATGGCGGAGCGAATCAAGCAAATAGGGATCAGGCCATCATTGATTCTGAGCAGTCCGGCTGAGCGTGCATGGACAACAGCGAAAATAGTCGCCAGGGAAATCGGCTACCCCGCGGAATTCCTGCAACAGGAAGATCGCCTGTATCACGCATCCGTCCGCAGTCTCATGAAACTGATCGCCGAACAGGACATCGGGTTCAACAACCTCATGATCATTGGCCATAATCCTGGCCTGACCGACTTCGCCAATTACCTCGTGCCCGACCTGACCGACAATATTCCCACCTGTGGTTTCGTGTCGTTCACGATCGACCTTGAAGACTGGAATCTGGACCGGGGTATAGAGACCGAATCGGTGATCTACGAATACCCGAAACTCGTAAAAAAAGAAGCTTGACCGGAACTGACAGTCTGGAGACTCGCTTCGCTAAAGCTTGCTTCGCCGTCCCTGGCTACGTTCGCATCGGAGAATCCTCACTCTCGCGTCCTGCTCCGCTCGGATTCTACGACGCTCTCCGAGCATCCAGACTGCCGGTTCAGTGTCTGTCGTTTGAACAACTAGCATTCGGGGACATTGACGGCCAGGCCGCCCTGTGATGTTTCCTTGTAAATCGTCGACATATCCAGTCCGGTCTGTCGCATCGTGCTTATCACCTGATCGAGCGAGACTTTGTGCGATCCGTCGCCCTGCATGGCCAGGCGTGCTGCGTTGATTGCCTTGACCGAGCCCATCGCGTTCCGTTCGATGCACGGGATCTGAACGAGCCCACCGATAGGATCGCAGGTCAGTCCGAGGTTGTGTTCCATGCCGATTTCTGCGGCGTCTTCCAGCTGGCTGGCGGAGCCGTTGAACGCGGCGACCAGACCGGCTGCGGCCATGGAACAGGCGACACCGACCTCGCCCTGGCATCCCATCTCCGCACCGGAAATCGAAGCGTTTATCTTGTACAGAATGCCGATCGCCCCAGCTGCCAGCAAGAAACGCCGCACGCCGTCTTCGTCGGCGTCTGCAATAAAATATTTGTAGTAGTGCAGTACCGCCGGAATAATACCGGCCGCACCATTGGTTGGCGATGTGACGATGCGGCCGCCGGCTGCGTTTTCCTCGTTTACGGCAATCGCGTAGGTATTGACCCAATCCATCGTTTCGAGGCCGCTTTGGCTTTCCTGCGACTTGAGCGAGCGATAAAGTCGCGCTGCCCTGCGTGTCACGGCCATGCGACCTGGAAGAACGCCGTCCGCGTGCAGGCCTCTTTGAACGCAGGCTTGCATCGCCTCCCAGATATTTGTGAGCTCTTGGTCAAATTCCGCTTTGCTTCGCCAACTGAGTTCATTCTGATAAACGAGTTCGGGTATCGATAGCCCGCTGGTATCTGCCTGCGCCAAAAGGCCCGCGCCGTCGGAAAACGGATAAGGCGGCTCACCGGACTGCATTGACGGTTCTTCCTCATCGCCGCGCACAATAGAACCACCGCCAATCGAGAAATATTCTTCAGTGAGGATGATCATGCCGGTGTTGTCAAAAGCCGTAAACCGCATGCCGTTTGTGTGACGCGGCAGCGGCTCGCCAAAATCGAATACCAGGTCGGTATCAGGATCGAACCCGATTGTTCCTATACCCCGCAAGTCCAGACTTTGCCCGCTCCTGATGTTTCGGAGGATCGTGTCTACTTCGTCGGGATCGACTGTCTCCGGATCGGCCCCGTTGAGCCCCAACAGAATCGCCGAATCACTCCCGTGCCCTTTTCCAGTGTATGCGAGAGACCCATACAGCCTGACTTCCAGTTTGTGTACTGGCCCACCGCTCTGTTCAACCCGGCTGACGAACGCGCCTGCCGCTTTCATCGGGCCGACCGTATGCGAACTGGACGGCCCGATACCGATTTTGAAAATATCGAGGATGCTGATGGACGACATAGGCTTCCTGGCCCACTAGTCCTCATCGAGCGACAGCAGGGTCGCGTTGCCGCCAACGGCCGAAATATTGTTGCTAACCGAATACTCAGTGCCAAATCTCGGCAGGTAGTAGGGTCCGCCGGCCTTGGGTCCGGTTCCCGATAAGCCCCGCCCACCAAATGGCTGGACGCCGACGACTGCACCGATCATATTGCGATTGATATAGATATTACCGGCGCCGGATCGCTCCGTGATAGCCCTCGTGCGACCGGCGATTCGGCTGTGCACGCCCATTGTCAACCCATAGCCCAACTGATTGACGGCATCCACGGTTTCCGCGAGTTTGCCGCTCGAATATCGGATGATGTGCAATACGGGACCAAAAACTTCACGTTGCACGAGATCCAGACTGTCGATCTCGATGAGGGTCGGTGGATAAAACGTTCCACCATCTGTTTCTTTCGGAAGTTCGCACTGATAAATCATGGTCGCTCTATTCGATGCGCCGGTAACGTGTTCTGCAATAGCATCTCTTGCTTCCGCACCGATAACCGGCCCAACGTCCGTTGACAGATCGGCCGGATCACCAATTCGCAGCTCTTCCATGTACCCGGATAGCAGTTCGATTACGCGCGGTGCGATTTCCTCCTGCAAGCAAATTAGTCGAAGTGCGGAACATCGCTGGCCTGCACTGTTGAACGCCGACAAGACCGCGTCGAGCACTACCTGCTCGGGTAGCGCCGAACTGTCGACAAACATCGCGTTCTGTCCGCCGGTTTCGGCAATTAGTGTCGCGATTGACCCTTCCCGGTTGGCCAGAGCCCGATTGATGATCCTTGCAGTCTCGGTCGAGCCGGTAATCGCAACGCCGGAAACCCTCGGGTCCGCCACGGCATGACCACCGATAGTCGCACCGTCGCCCGGCAGAAAGTGCAATACACCTTCCGGCACGCCAGCCTCGAGCAACAGCCGCACTGCCCGATAGGCAATCAGCGGAGTCTGCGCTGCCGGCTTTGCAAGTACCGCGTTACCGCTGGCCAGCGCAGCAGCAACTTGTCCGGTGAAAATGGCCAAGGGAAAATTCCACGGGCTTATACACAGAAAAGTTCCACGTGCGCGCATGCCTATTTCGTTTCGCTCACCGGTCGGGCCGGGAAGACTTGTGCATTCGCCGTATAGCCGACTCGCCTGGACCGCGTAATAACGTAGAAAGTCGACCGCTTCCCTCAATTCGGAAACCGCATCCGGCACCGTCTTACCGGCTTCAGCAACGCAGATCGCCGTTAATTCAGCTGCATGTCCTTCAAAGAGATCGGCAGCCGCTTGCAAAATCGCCGCCCGGTCCGCGGCCGGCGTCTGGTTCCAGCCGCGTTGTTCCGCCTCGGCAAAACCCAAAGCCCTGTCCACAGCATCGATATCCGCGGTTTGGCAGATTCCGACGACCTGCTCCGTTTGCGCGGGGTTGATCGACGGCACTTTCAAACCCGGGACTGCCTGACCGCCGACGATTGCGCATGCTGGCAGGCTCTTGGCCGACGCCATTTGCATCTCATCAAGAAATTTTGCCGTCAGACGGCGGTCCGGCAGGTTGCGGCCACGGGAATTTTTTCGTTCCGGTTGAAAGATATCCAAAGGTGAAGGAATTCTCGGATGAGGTTTCGATTGGCCGGCGACGGCGATGTCAATCGGGTCCGCCACAACGTCGCTTACGTCAATGCTCTTATCGACGATGCGGTTCACAAAAGAGGTGTTGGCGCCGTTCTCCAGAAGACGACGCACGAGATAAGGCAACAAGTCCTCGTGATTGCCAACCGGCGCATAGACACGACATGCGCGGCCAAATTTATCGGGGTCGATGATCTCGCCGTACAAGTCCTCTCCCATACCATGGAGTCGTTGAAACTCAAAGTCGGTCCTTGAACCGGCGAAATGCAGAATGCTGGCGAGCGTGTGTGCATTATGCGTTGCAAATTGCGCATACAGTTTGTCTCCCGCATTGACGAGCAACCTCGCACAGGCGAGGTAAGACACATCCGTGTGCGCCTTGCGCGTGAATACCGAATAACTTTCGAGCCCTTGCTCCTGGTCATGCTTTATTTCGGTGTCCCAGTACGCTCCCTTAACCAGGCGCACGGGAATTCTCCGGCCGACCGCCTCGGCACTCTCCGTCAGGAAATGCAGTACATCGGTAGCCCGCCGCAGGTAGGACTGAACCGCCAGGCCCAGACCTTCATAGCCCGTCAGTCGTTTATCACGATAAACCCGTTCGAAGATTTCCAGTGACAGCTCGAGGCGATCGGCCTCCTCTGCGTCAATCGTCAGCGCAATACCCCTGTCGTATGCGTGCACTGCCAGTTGGACGACGCGTGGCACAAGCTCGTTCTTGACGCGGTCGTATTGAGTATAGGAATAGCGCGGATGCAAGGCAGAGAGTTTTACTGAAACACTCGGCGCGGAAAATATATCGCCCGAAGAGTCGGCGCTGTCACCAATGCTGTCGATGGCTGAGGTGTATGACTGCATGTAATGGTCCGCATCTGCGGCCGTCAATGCTGCCTCGCCAAGCATGTCGAACGAGTATCGATAGCGTTTCCCGCCTTTTTTCTGTGAGAGAGCGAGTGCTTCCTCAATGGTCCGGCCCATTACGAACTGGTGGCCCATGATACTCATGGCTTGCCGCATCGCGGCCCGGACGACTGGTTCTCCGGCACGACTCGCGAGCTTGCCGACATATTTTGCAGGGTTAGAAGTTGCCGTCTCGTCAAGGGTCAGCAGTCGCCCCGTAAGCATCAGGCCCCAGGTCGATGCGTTTACAAAAAGTGAGTCGCTTTCCCCAAGGTGATCCTGCCACCGCGCAGACGTAATCTTGTCTGCTATCAAACGATCCGCAGTATCCGCATCGGGAATGCGTAGCAAGGCTTCGGCTATGCACATCAGCAACACGCCTTCCTCGGACGACAGATCGTATTGCTGTAAGAAGGCGTCGATGCCACCTTCTTTCGCCGCCTGCCGGCGGACCGCACGCACCAGATTTGCTGCCGTGCCCTGAATTTTCGTCCGCACGGACTGTCCCGAATCTGCAATCTCGATCAGCTCGTTAACCAGTGACTCTTCGTCCGCAAGGTACTTATCGCTTACGTGCCCCAAAGGCCCCGCTTTGATAAAGGAATGATCTGTGAAACGCATCGATGAGCACCATTCAGCCGGTATTGGTTGGGCTGGTTACACCGTAACAAGCGCGGCGATTATAGGGTATTGCGCGGCCGGCTTCAGTCTATACTCGTCAGCAAGCTCGCATCTGCCGACAACAAACATCAGTCCGGCTGCCGGCGACTCCGCTCACGAAGCTTTCGACGCGTATGTTTGTCAGGCTTGCCGCGGGTTCGTGGCATTTGTCTGCGGTCCTCTTTTATCTGTGCAATCACTTCCCGGCGCTTCTGCTGCGTCACAGAATCCTCCACGTAACATTCCCGTGCCGCGGTGGCCGGCCCGCGGCGTGCCGGCAATGACAGAATACTCAACTTGTACAGCAGCTGGTCTTTGACGAGTTCGACCGTATCACCTGGCACCACCCGGTTGCCCGGTCTTGCGCGCTCCCCGTTAATCCTGACGTGACCTGCCTGGACCGCAGCGGAAGCCAGCATCCTTGTCTTGTGAAAGCGGCTGAACCAGAGCCAGCGATCGACCCTCAGACCCTTGTCATACTTGTCAGCCATATGTCCCCGTGTCAATTCGCTCCTGATATACTTTGCGGCCTTTCAGCTCGGAGGGCAATCCCGTGCCCGGCAATTTTCTCGATGCAATGGCGGAACAAACAGAGGCCCTCAAAACCCAGGGCCTCTACAAGCAGGAACGACTGATCGCAGGTCCACAACAGGCCGCAATCGATGTCCGGAATAACGGCGGCACGACACAAGTCATCAACCTCTGTGCAAACAACTACCTCGGACTTGCCAATCACCCGGCGATCATCGAGGCGGCGCACGCAGCGCTTGACGAGTACGGCTATGGCATGGCTTCGGTCCGGTTCATTTGTGGAACGCAAACCGTCCACAAACAACTGGAAGAACGCATCAGCCGTTTCCTTGGTACCGAAGACACGATTCTCTACCCGTCCTGTTTTGATGCGAACGGTGGCCTTTTCGAGACACTGCTTGACGAGAAGGATGCCGTCATCAGCGATGCGCTCAATCACGCCAGCATCATCGACGGCATTCGCCTCTGCAAAGCAAAACGTTTTCGATATCAGAACAACGATATGAATGATCTGGAGTCCCAGCTCAAAGCGGCAGGTGATTGCCGTACGAGGCTGATCGCGACCGACGGTGTCTTCTCGATGGATGGGACGATCGCGGAACTTGATTCGATCTGTGAGCTGGCCGACCGTTACGATGCGTTGACGATGATCGATGATGCGCATGCTGCCGGATTTCTTGGAGACAATGGCAAAGGAACACACGAGTACCGCGATGTCGTGGGCCGAATCGACATTATTACCGGGACACTGGGCAAGGCACTGGGTGGAGCGTCAGGCGGCTATACATCGGCACGAAAAGAGATCGTCGCCTGGCTGCGGCAAAGGTCCAGGCCGTATTCGTTTTCCAACTCGGTCGCTCCGGCAATTGCGGCAACTTCGATTGCGGTGCTCGATCTGCTCGAGAACGACGCGAGCCTGCGCGATCAGTTGTGGGAAAATACAGCTTATTTTCGTGACAAGATGACGAAGCTTGGTTTCGAACTCAAACCCGGCGAGCATCCCATCATCCCCGTAATGCTCGGCGACGCCAAACTCGCAACAACTATGGCCGATCGTTTGCTCGATCGCGGGATCTATGTGATCGGGTTTGCTTTTCCGGTCGTGCCGAAGGGCCAGGCACGCATACGGACACAGATGTCTGCCGGCCTGACCCGTGATCACCTCGACCAGGCGGTAGGCGCGTTTGCCGAAGTCGGCCGTGAACTAAAAATCCTAAACTGAGAACAGCATGAAAGCACTGGTGAAATCGAAACCTGAGCGCGGTATCTGGCTCAAGGACATAGATATGCCGAAGCCCGGCCACAATGACGTTCTGATCAAAGTCGGCCGCACCGCCATCTGTGGCACTGATATTCACATTTATCAGTGGGACGCCTGGGCCAGTAAAACCATTCCTGTGCCGATTGCCATCGGCCACGAATTCAGCGGCGAAATCGTCGAATGCGGTAGCGAGGTCAAGGGTTTTGACATAGGAGATCGCGTCTCTGCCGAAGGCCACATAACCTGTGGCGTCTGTCGCAACTGTCGTGCCGGGCGTCGCCACCTCTGCATCCACACGGCAGGTGTCGGTGTCAACAGACCAGGTGCATTTGCAGAATACATATCCGTCCCTGCTTTCAACGTGTTCAAGTTACCCGATGCGATTACCGACGACATGGCCTCGATACTCGATCCGCTCGGTAACGCAACGCATACTGCCCTGTCATTCGACCTCGTTGGTGAAGACGTATTGATCACCGGCGCCGGACCGATCGGCATCATGGCTGTCGCCATCGCCCGTTACGCTGGCGCCCGTCATATCGTTATCACAGACATTAATGACTACCGCCTTCGGCTCGCAAAAAAAATGGGCGCCACGGTGGTACTGAACGTGACGGCAGGCTCGCTTGACGACACGATGAACGAGCTCGGCATGGAGGAAGGTTTCGATGTCGGCATGGAGATGTCGGGCAATCCATCGGCCTTCCGCGACATGCTCAGGACACTGCATCACGGCGGCCGTGTTGCCCTGCTCGGAATCCCGCCCGAAGAAACCGCTATCGACTGGAGCGAAGTGATATTCAAGGGTCTGCTTCTAAAAGGAATATATGGCCGCGAGATGTTCGAGACCTGGTACAAAATGGCGAGTATGTTGCAGAGCGGCCTCGACATCAGCCCGGTCATCACCCACCACTTCGAAATGAACGACTATGAAGAAGCTTTCCAGCTAATGGAGTCGGGCCAGTCCGGCAAGGTGATCCTGAACTGGACATAGGTGAAATCGCCCGTCAGACCGGGCGATTCGTTTTTATTCGAACGCGCAAAAACAATGTGAATAGATGCCCTTCGGATCGTTGAAGCGCATCACAGGCGCCAGCGCATTCTCCACGATTTCGACAAGATTTCGCACGGATTTTGCGGGTCTGCTGACGAGGCTTTGCGGATCGATTCCGAGCCACATTGCCGAGCCCAGAAAATCGAGGACAAGTTGTTCACCCGGAGTCAGTTCCTTTTCGAACGATTTTCGACCGAATACCCCAGCGTCAAGGCTCGCGAGTTCCGCAGCAGCAGCGACAGCCTCATCGAGGTTGCCGATTTCGTCGATTAAACCGAATCCCAGCGCATCGGCTCCGGTCCATACCTGGCCCTGTCCGATGCGATCGACTTCGATTTTATCGAGGTTGCGATGTTCGGAGACTCTGCTGATGAATTCGTCGTAGCCCTTGTCGATGACTAGCTGGAACAGCGCCTTGGCATCATCGGACATGGCCCGGTCGGGGCGCAACTGACCTGCCCAGGTCGTCGTTCCAACTCCGTCCGTTGCAACACCGAGCACCGCAAGAGATCGTTGAAACGTCGGAAACATGCCGAATATGCCGATCGAGCCGGTGATTGTTGTGGAATTCGCGTAGATTTTATCTGCCGCCATCGAAATCCAGTAGCCACCCGACGCAGCGATGCTGCTCATGGACGCCACGACAGGCTTGCCGGCCTCCTTCAAGGCCTCTATTTCATTACGGATTATCTCCGATGCGAACGCACTGCCGCCGGGACTGTCCACGCGAAGAACCACGGCTTTCACGGAGTCGTCGGTACGCGCACGTCGCAACAGCCTGGCTGTAGAATCGCCCCCGATCAGGCCAGGCGCCTGAGTTCCGTCAAGAATCTCACCCGATGCCACAATGATCGCAACGTTTTCTTTAGCGGATTTGTCTCCTTTCAGGAGACGTATCTGTGCCAAAAAGTCTTTCAGGTCAACGGCGCGATACGCATCCGGATTTTCGGCGTCAGCGCCGACATATTCGACAACTACTGCATTGAACTCTGCTCTCGTCAGCAGTCCGTCGATCAGGTCAAAGGCAAGTGCCAGTGCGGCGATATCGCCGTTCTCGTTCCTCGCGTTTTCCAGGAGGTTGAGAGAGAATTCATCGATGACGCTAACATCGAGGCCGCGGGCCGCAGCGACTTCTTCCCGGTAGGCCTTCCAAAGCTGGTCGAGCAATTGTGTGGTGGACTCGCGATCCTCCTCGGACATGTCCATTCGCATATACGGTTCGACAAATGACTTGTGCGTACCAACCTTGAAGATATTCCAGTCGACCCTGAGCTTGTCGATCGCGTCTTTGAAATAGTTCCGGTACACAGAAAAGCCCGGCAGAAACACCAGACCATCCGGGTGCATATAAACTTCATCAGCATGCGAAGCGAGGTAAAAGGTCCGCTGATCCAGAAAGTCCGCGTTCGCAATGACCGGTTTTCCCGAGGCACGAAATTCGTCCAATGCCGCACCGATTCTGTGCAGCTTGCTGAGGCCGCCCCCGCGGAGACTACGCAGATCGAGCACAACCGCCTTGATCCGTGAATCATCTTTCGCATATTCGAGGCCATCGACGATGTCCTGCACCAGCGTCTGTGGATCTTCATCGCCGAGCAGTCCGGCGATCGCGCGGTCATAAGGATCACCCGCCAATTGCTCGACCAGTGCACCAACTGGTCGGATAAGTAGCGCCGCTTCACCGGGCAATCTCGGTACAGTCGATGATATTGCTCCAAACACGATCGAAAAAATGAACAACAGAACCAGCAAGTGCAGAACCTTGCGGATGCCGTCAACACCGGTCCACAACGCGGAAAAAATCTTCAGCACGGTATCGCGCATACTCATTCTTTACTCTCCATCTTTTCCAAATAAAATATTCTTGCAACGATTCTCGGATCACCAGCCAATTTTGACCGAAACCGGCAATTCAAGGATGCTGGTAACTGATTCGGTAAATGCTACCGGATTTGTCATCACTGACTAACATCGAACCGTCGTCGAGAAACAATAAATCCACTGGACGGCCCGAAACCTCGCCTCCCTTAAGCCAGCCATCCGCAAACACTTCGTATCCGGACGGCCCATTATCGCCCATTCGTACCAACATAATTCTGTAGCCGATTTTTTCTGACCGGTTCCAGGACCCGTGCTCGGCAATGAACAGCTGTCCCCGATATTCCGGAGGAAACATATCACCGGTATTAAATTTGAGCCCCAGCGCCGCCACGTGCGGCCCGAGCTTCAGAGCCGGAGCGGTGAAATCCCTGCAGTCACCCTGCTCTCCGAATTCAGGATCGCTGATCTCACCGGCGTGACAGAACGGATAACCGAAATGAGCGCCGAATGATCGGAGGTGATTAAGCTCGTCCGGTGGCACATCGTCGCCGAGCATGTCCCGACCGTTGTCAGTGAACCACATTTCCCCGGTTTCCGGGTGCCAGGTAAATCCAACTGAATTTCGTACTCCAGTGGCGACGATTTCCTTTCCGGAACCGTCGGCGTTCAGTCGCGTTATGTTGCCAAATCCCTCTTTCCTGCAAATATTGCATGGTACCCCGATGCTTATGTAGAGCTTGCCGTCAGGACCGAAGTCTATGTATCGCCACCCATGGTGCCGTTCCGAGGGAAAAGTGTCATTGACGACTTCCGGCTTGGGAATACTCTTGAGACTCGACTCGATGTCACTGTACCTGCTTATGCGTGAAACCTCGGCAACGTACAGGTCGCCGTCATGAAAAGCCACGCCGTTTGGCATATTCAAGTCTTTGGCAACAGTGACTACACGGGGCGCTTGATTTTCACGCGGAACCACAGCATATACACGACCGTCTTTCCGGGTAGCGACAAAAATCGTCCCTTGTTCGCCTGACGCAAGAGACCGGGCGTTCGGAACTTCGTTCGTATATAGCTCTATCGAGAATCCCGGCGGCAAGCGAATATCGTCCAAACCAGGGCCTGATTCCGCACTTGCCGATAATGTCAGGGCGACTAAAAGCAGGGATCCAATTGCGAGTCCCGGTCGATTCATGATTCTTTCCTCAGCATTTTGTCCGTTATTGGTCTAACTTTGCCCGTTGCGGCCAAAGCCAGTCAAATCAAATATCTTCAGCCAGGTACCAGAAAAAGAGACAGATTCGGCCAGTACATGATCAGGATTACTGATAACAAAAGAATCATCAGAAACGGGAATGTCGCCGAATAGACCGTCATTATGGGCTTGTCGAATCGATAGCTCGCGATGAACAGATTCAACCCGACCGGTGGTGTCAGGTAACCCAATTGCATAGCGGCAAGGAATACTATCCCCAAGTGGACTTCGTGTATGCCGTACTGTGCGGCAATCGGCAAAATTAGCGGTACGACCAATACCGTGGCGGAAAAAATATCCAGAATTGCCCCAAGTATCAGCAGAAAAATTAGTAACAGAAACAGAAAACTTGCCTGACCGGTTACAAATGCCGATACGAATTCCAGTATTTTCTGCGGCACACCAGCATCGATCATGTAATTCGTTGACGCGAGGGACACGCCCAAAATGATGAGTATCCCCCCGACAAGCAGCATGGATTCACGCATGATGCGCGGCAGTTCCGACAGCTTTATTTCGCGAAGGATGACGACCTCCACAATCAACACATACAGTGCTGTGACCGCAGCAGCTTCCGAAACCGCAAAGAAACCGGAATAAATTCCGCCGAGAACCACAACGGGAAGCGGTAACTCCCAAATCGACTCACGCAGTGATGCGCCAACCTTGCGCCAGGAAAACGTAGCGAGCGGTTTGCGGTTAGCCCGATTGACCCAGAGGCTCCACCCCGACAACATGATCAGCATGAGCATACCTGGAAGTATGCCGGCTAGAAACAGGTTATCTATCGAGACTTCGGCAACAATGCCGTAAAGGATGAGTGGCAGCGATGGCGCAAATAACAAACCCAGGCTGCCAGAGGTCGTGACAAGGCCGAGATTAAAATTATCCGGGTAACCGTCTTCCTTCAGCGCCGGATAGAGAATTGCCCCAAGAGCGATGATCGTGACACCCGATGCTCCGGTAAATGCGGTGAAGAATGCACAGGCCCCCAGAGCCACAAGCGCAAGCCCACCGGGCATCCAGCCGAGAATCGCCCCAGTGAGCCGTACAAGGCGACCGGGAGCATTACTTTCACTTAGTAGATATCCGGCAAAAGTGAACAGCGGTATTGCTGAAAGAAACGGCATCTGTGAAATGCCGAGAACCTCGATAGCCATTGCCATCAGGTCGATTCCTTCCTTTTGGTATCCGAGCATGGCGCTTGTCGCGATTACCGCGAATAATGGCGCGCCAAATACGGCCAGGAGCACAAGTACTAGCCCTAGCAATATCATTTTGATGCATCCGGGATTTTTTTCGCGCTAAGAACATCGACTATTCCGTTCGCAAATAACACGAAAAAGCGGTAGCACATGAGGAGAAACGCCACTGGCAAAATGCCATACGCAATCCATGATGGAAAATCCACCAGCACTGTGTCGTCCATCTCCATCGTAATCTGCAGAAAACGGATCGAGTGCCACGCAAGCAGACCACAGATCGAAGCAGTAAATCCATCGACGATGATGCCGGGGACCCGTGTGTATCGTTCGGCAACGAAATGCGAAAGTATGTCGATTTTGAGGTGTCGATTGCTTCGAGCCGCTGCAACCGATGCAATCAGCGCGATCCAGAGCACCATGATTCTGAGCAACTCATCCGCCCATATCAGGCCAGAGTCGAAAAAGATGCGTAAGACGATCTGGCCAACCGCCAGTATCATCAATGAGCCCAACAACAGTACCAGCGAGGCGTTTTCCGCTGCGGCTCCCCAACGCTCCAGGCGAGCAAGCAACCTGGATATAGCTCCAGTCATTATTAGCCTTCGCTCCCCGACGCGTGCTCGAGTGGCTCTGTCGCGCTTGCATCGGGTTCACAAACATCCATGTCACCCGCTTCCCTCACATTGGTTTCAGTCGCGGGGGCTACCTGTTCCCCGGCGTCAATTTCGTCCCCTGCCTGCGCACAAGTCATCGTGTCGTGGGGCACCTGCGCGCGCCGAAAATCCTGCACGTGAGACAACATCTCTTCCAGCAGTTCAGACGAGAACATGCCGCGATCCGCCATGCTCCGGTTGGCTATGGCCGTCTCCTCTTGCAGATTATTGAACTCGTCAGGAAGTGGCTCCACGCTTTCGACGCCAGAATTTATCAGCGCTTGCAGGGCATCGGGCCCATCTTTTCGCTCAGCCGTATCGAACTCAGCGTAGAGGTGGCCCATTACCTCTCTGACTACCGCCTGATCCGCTGCCTCTATTCGCTTAAACGCCCTCGCATCAATGACCATAAAATACATGGTGAAAAGAACTGGCATTTGCGTTACATAATTGACTTTGGTGTGCCATTGAAAAATCAGGGCACCTGCTGGAGGAATCGCAACAATATCAATCAAGCCTGTCTGCAGTCCGGTCATTACATTCGCAATTTCCAATGGGACCGGCGTCAAATTCAGCGCCTGCATCGCTTCATAACTGAACACATCGCCTTCGGGCACCCAGACCTTCTGGCCTTTCAGATCATTGTGACTGCGGACTGGTTCATTTGACAAGACCATCGCAAAACCACCGCCCGCAAAGCCGAAATTCACGAAGCCCGCGTCTTCAAGTCCCCTTTGAAATTTGGCATCCATAAGTTTGCGAACATAGTCCACTTCATCTCCCGACTCGAAGATGAATGGCAGACCATAAATGTTGATGTCCGGATAAACTTTCTGTAAGGCTGCCGGGGAAAATGTCGTGCCGTGAAGCTGGCCGATCTTCATCTTGTAAAGTACTTTGTCGTCACTTCCCTGACTTCCGCCAAAGTAATACTTAAACGAAACGCGGCCACTTGTACGCTCCTCTATTTCGTCGGCAGCCGCGCGCATTCTCTTCACGCGATCCGTATTCTCGGGAAGAAGTGTCGCTATCTTGAACTGTGTCTTGGCTTCCACACTGGAAATATAAACCGCAGACAGAAAGGTGGCAGCGACGAGACAAACAAAAATTCGCATCAGCATTCTCCCTCGAAGTTGTTTTGCAATAGTAGGAAGCACTTAACGAGTGTCAGAAGTAATCATCTGCACTGGCCAGCATGTCGGCAGCATCACGCTGCGCCAAAACGTTCGTTAGTGTATAGCCCGGGACATTTGGATCTGCAGCCATTACTTCACCAAGCAAGTGGTCATGCAATTCACGTTCGTAAAGCATCCGCGCATAGCCTCGCGCAAATTCTACTTTCGCGGACAAGTCGAGCCCTCTGGAGCATTCGATGGAACGCTCAAAGTAGTCGCGACCTCTTTCCTGCTCTCCGCCGAGCGCCGGCGGTCTTAACGTCAGCAAAATGCCCAGATAGTTATATACATCGCAATCATTGGCAGATTCACTGATATCCAGGTACTTGATAAGCAGTGCTTCCATGTGCGGCAATCTTGCCATCGCATTCCAGTCATCGCTGTGGGCACGAATGTAAGAAAGCGAGGCGATCGCAAAACTGTAGGTGACATCTGAATGTTTGCTGCTGAGCCCGTCAAGAGTCCCGGTGAACTCGTCATATGGCGCCCTGGTCCAGCCGCAGCCCGCAGGGAAACGTATACAGACTGCCCTCTGCGCATAGTTCTGGGCCCTCTCGGTAAGGCGTTCGGCCCGCTGTTCATCATCCGCAAAAACCGCACCATAGGACGCGTACAAATTGGCAGCCGCAGCCAGCAGCGCCGGATCGTCAGGACTGCCTTCGAGAAAACTGTCGAGCAGCAGCAGGTACGCCGGTGCCCCGTCCCGCACGGTCTCAGGGTCGTTTTGATTCAGAACGGCTGCCGACAGGTTGTCGGCCAAACCACTGGCCGCAGAAGACATCAGGGAAGCGCAGCCGGACAGCAACAAGCATGTGCCAATGCAGGCTATTCGCACACCGGTTCCATGGAAGGTGCTCATGCCACGACAGACCCCTCTTGAGCGGATAGGTTCCACCCCAAATCCCTGGATCCGCAATTATACGGACGTCTTAAGTAAAACGGGATGCCCTATCAGGTAAGGGGTCAGAACCCGATTCTCGGTGTTGCCGTTACTCTGCGGTATAGCTTTGCGAAAATCGGGCTCTGACCCCTCTTGATATCAGGTTTTACCGATGAATTTTCTCTTTGATTCGTGCTGCTTTCCCGGTTCGACCGCGAAGGTAATAGAGCTTCGCGCGACGAACGTCGCCACGGCGCTTGACCTGAATAGCACTCACCGTTGGGCTGTGGGTTTGGAAAACCCGTTCCACGCCTTCGCCATGAGAAATTTTTCGAACGGTAAAGGATGAGTTAAGGCCGCGATTTTTTTTCGCAATAACGATACCTTCGAAGGCCTGCAAACGCTCACGGCTACCTTCCTTGACCCTGACCTGAACAAGCACAGAGTCGCCTGGTGCAAAGTCCGGAATTTTCTTGTTGATTTGTTCCTGTTCAATTGACTCGATTATTTTGCTCATCGTCTTCTACCTGCCAGTAACACTGGTGCTGTACTCATTGCCGGGCCGATTGCCCGTTGGCCGTCCCCGGCCCCTGCTCGTCCAGGAACTCATCGAGCAACTTCTTTTGCTCATTGTCCAGATTTAATTTTCTCACAAGATCGGGACGCCTCATATAACTGCGGCCCAGGGCCTGTTTGTGCCGCCAACGCGCAATCTTTGCGTGGTCACCCGACAACAACACCGGCGGCACACGCCGGCCTTCAATTTCTTCAGGGCGCGTGTAGTGTGGACAATCCAGCAAGCCTCTCGCAAAAGAGTCCTGCGAGGCGGAATCCTCGTCGCCGAGCACACCGGGAATCAACCTGACCACTGCATCGATCACGGCCATCGCTGCAATCTCCCCACCGCTGAGTACGAAATCACCCAGCGACAATTCTTCGTCGACTTCCAACTCAATGAGTCTTTCGTCGATGCCCTCGTAGCGGCCGGCCAGCAGAATAAGCCCCGGCAATCGGGCTAGTCGCTCCGCCGCCGCCTGGTCAAATACCGCACCCTGCGGGCTCAGGCAGATCACCGGGCAGCCGGCAGGCATCGCACGCCTGGCCTCCCGAATCGCGGCCGCGGCAGGCTCGAATTTCATCACCATGCCCGGACCACCACCGTACGGACGATCATCAACCGTGCGGTGTGCATCGTCGGTAAAATCCCTTGGGTTCATACACTCGACGGATAACAGGCCGCGTTCTGCCGCCCGCCCGACGACGCCGTATTCGGCTACCGTTTCGACCATTGCAGGAAAAATACTGACAATGCATATCTGCATAAGATCAGTCCCATTCCCAGTCAACGCTGATCACGCCCTTGGCAAGATCAATATCCAGAATAAATTTGCCCATCACAAACGGGATCAGACATTCGCGATCCCCTTCAACGACCAGCACATCGTTCGCGCCTGTCGCCATGACATACGCCACTTTTCCAAGTGACCGACCGTCACGGTGAACGACCTGCAATCCTTCCAGATCCGCCCAGTAAAATTCAAGCTCTTCGGTATCTGGTAACTCTTCACGCGGCACAACGATATCGAAATCTACAAATTCTGCCGCCGCGTCTCTGTCGCCGACATTCGCAAGTTTTGCGATCACCGACCTGCCGTGCATCTTGCCTTCTTCAACAGTTATTGCCTGGCAGGCGTCGCCATGCTTCAGCAGCCAGTTTTCATAATCGAGAATTGCCTCCCGCGGTTCCGTGTAGGAAAACACCTTGACCCACCCCTTGACGCCGAAGATACCTGCTATTCGGCCAAGGACAACCGGCGTTATCTCTTTCCGCACCACTCTGTTTGCCGCCTGCATTCAGAACGACTGCGCCCGCCAGGGTCCTCAGGTGCCAGCCGCTTCCTCTTTCTTGCTATCACCCGTGTCGGCCACTTCTTCCTGCTTGCTGTCTTTTACCTCGGCCACTTCCTCTTGCTTGCTGTCTGTCGCCTCGGCCGCTTCCTCTTGCTTGCTGTCTGTCGCCTCGGCCGCCTCTTCCTGCTTGCTGTCTTTTACCTCGGCCGCTTCCACTTGCTTGCTGTCTGTCGCCTCGGCCGCCTCTTCCTGCTTGCTGTCTGTCGCGTCGGCCGCCTCTTCCTGCTTGCTGTCCGTCGCCTCGGCCGCCTCTTCTTGCTTGCTGTCCGTCGCCTCGGCCGCCTCTTCCTGCTTGCTGTCTGTCGCCTCGGCCGCCTCTTCTTGCTTGCTGTCCGTCGCCTCGGCCGCCTCTTCTTGCTTGCTGTCTGTCGCCTCGGCCGCCTCTTCTTGCTTGCTGTCTGTCGCCTCGGTGGCTTCCTTCGGCTCGCCGTCGCCTGCCTTGGCCGATTTCTTTCGCCCGCCGCCTGAGACCGACATCCCCTTTCGCTTGGCTTTCAGAAGGTAAGCCACTCGTTTGGAAGGCTGTGCGCCCTGGCTTATCCAATAATCGACGCGCTCCAGATCGATACGAAGATCCTCTTCGTTCTCCTTTGCAAGTGGGCTAAAAAAGCCAAGCCGTTCAATATACCGGCCGTCCCGACGATTTCGACTGTCGGTGACTACCAGGTGGTAGAAAGGACGTTTTTTCGCGCCGGCGCGCGAAAGACGAATACTGACCATTTCAATTCCGTTAAATTAATGACAGGCAGACATGCCTAAGCTCGGGAGCCAACCCGAGTAAAGCGCGCATTTTACGCATTTCCCGGGAAATGTGAAGCATTCTGCCAAGGAAAATCAGCCCTTTGGGGCCAGTCTCAGGGACGACGAAGCCACCTTTAGCGAAGTGACTGCCCCATTATCCGGCTTGTCGCCAAAATGATCATTAGCTCCCCGGCGGCGTCATCCCCGGTGGCAGTCCCCGCATCATCTTTTTGATGCCGCCACGGGACATTTTTTTCATCATTTTTTCCATTTGCATGTGCTGTTTTAGCAGACGATTTACATCCTGCACCTGCATGCCGGAACCATTAGCGATGCGCCGCTTGCGGGAGCCATTGATAGTCTTCGGAAAACGACGCTCAACCGGTGTCATGGAATGAATGATGGCGATCTGGCGCCTGAGTTGCTGTTCGTTTGCCATGTCTTTGAGCGCACCTGGATCAACATTGCCCGGTATCGGCAGTTTTTCGAGCATCGCGCCGATGCCGCCCATGCTTATCATCTGTTCGAATTGGTCCCTTAGATCGGATAGGTCAAAACCTCGGCCCCTTTTTAACTTCTTCTGGAGCTTGTCTGCTTTGTCGCGACTGACCGTGCCCTCTATTTCCTCGACCAGCGACAACACGTCTCCCATGCCGAGAATTCTCGAGGCCATGCGGTCCGGGTGAAACGCCTCCAGAGCATCGGTTTTCTCGCCGACCCCCATGAATCGAATCGGCTTGCCGGTGACTTCGCGTACCGACAGGGCCGCACCGCCCTTGGCGTCACCGTCAGCTTTGGTGAGGATGATGCCGGTCAGCGGCAGGCTCTCATCGAAAACACGAGCCGCATTGACGGCATCCTGGCCAGCCATACTGTCGACAATGAATAGCGTTTCATGCGCGTTCGACTTCTTATGCACGCTGATGACCTCTGCCATCATCGCGTCATCGACGTGCAGTCGTCCGGCGGTATCGACGATCAGTACATCGGCATGCGCACGGCGGCTCTCGTCCAAAGCGCGTTCCATGATCATCCCCGGATTCTCGCTGCTGTCGCTGGCGCAATGCATCGCACCTATTTCCCCGGCGAGCGTTTCCAGCTGAAGAATAGCGGCAGGCCTGTGAACATCCACGCTTACCAGCATTACGCGTTTTTTGTCGGCGTCGATCAGCCGTTTCGCAAGCTTGGCGGCGGTCGTCGTCTTGCCCGTTCCCTGCAACCCGACGAGGATTATCACAACGGGCGGCTGGGCTTTAAGATTCAGCGGTTCATGATCGGCGCCAAGCAGTCGAACGAGTTCACTGTGGATGATTTTTACGAGTGCCTGTCCGGGCGTCAGGCTCTTGCCGATTTCTTCACCGACAGCACGCTCCCTGATGCGTTCGATAAACGACTTGACGACCGGGAGCGCGACGTCGGCTTCCAGTAACGCGAGCCTGACCTGCCGCAGAGTATCCTTGATATTGGATTCACTCAGTCGACCCTTGCCGGTCAAGTTGCGTGCCGCCTGTGTGAGGCGGCCGGATAGATTGTCAAACATCGCTCATGTGATCCGATCGGCCAGGTTCATGCTGATCAGTGCATTTTATCGTGATGATCTTGGCCCCGGCAAGAATTCGCGTGGCCGAGGCCATGTGCCCCGATGGGCCGCCGCAGACGAGCCCTGACGTTTCAACTTTGCAATCGACCAGTGGTTCAACAAAGCTATACGCTGATGAGGGTTCCGCGTGACAACATCCGGATTTTTTTGTCCGGCACAGCTGCAATGACCTGAGCGAGGATGCGTTCTTCCTCGCCGGGTTTCATGCCGGTCAGCCAGATATCGGGGTCATGCGCGAGATGCGCGAGGTCTCGCACCATCGTGCTCGGACAGTAGTGTCCGGCCAACGTCGCAAGTTCTTCCTGCTCGTCCGGGAAAGATACCTCGATAACGAGCACTTTCAGGTCCGCAAATCCGTTTAGTACCGGCCAAAGTGTTTCATTGGTCCTGGTATCGCCACTCACGGCAAACACACCACCGGAATTCTGTACGGTATAGCCAAGCGACGGCACGCTGTGCGATACATCGACGGCGTGAAAATCACGGTGCTTGATCGATACGGTGTCCCCGGGATTGCACATGACATAGCGGAGCATCGGCGCCTGTTCATTAGGCAGCTTTGCGAAATCCGGCCAGATCACATCATTGAACAGGTGTGCCTTGATAGCGTCCAGTGTTTCGCCACGGGCATAGACAGTTAGCGGCTCCTCGAAGTTTTCGTCGAATATGCTGTCGACGAGCATCGGCAGGCCGGCTATATGATCAAGATGAGCGTGAGTCAGAAACACGTGGCGAATCGTCCTGAGATCTTCCAACGAAAGATCGCCGATTCCTGTGCCGGCATCGAGCAAAATGTCATTGTCAATGAGCATCGCAGAAGTGCGTGATCCTTCACCTATTCCGCCGCTACAGCCTAATATTTTAATACGCATAATGCTTATCCTGCGCAACATCGCGTAGGCGGCTGCGTCACTTGAATTCTACGGTAGGGTTCTAATGACCTGCACCATGTGGGATCATTCGCTCAAAGGAAAACTAGGGCATAGGAAGTCGCGATTCTGTGTTTCAAATCACAATTCCATTTTTGTACATAATTGCCGGCGTCGCATTCGCGATGACCAGATTGTCGCGATTCTCGGAGCGGTCCGGAGCCCTGCTAATCACAGCATTTATCGTTGGCCTCGCAGGCCTCATCTGGCATTTCCTAGTGCTTCTTGATTTGATTCTAATGCCCAACGGGATAGCCTTATCATTGAGCAGCACCGCTTCATTCATTGGATTGCAGCTCGCTCTGATTGCAATCATTGGTGCCATCGAGCCATCTTTGCGCGGTCTGGCCGGCGGGCTGCTCCTGCTAGGGGCGGCTGCCGCCACCGTGACCGGCTTGCAGGGGGTGGAAATTACCGCAGAGCCAAGGAGCTGGCAATTGCAGGCACATATCCTCATTGCACTCTTTGCCTATGGCTTGCTGACGGTTGGTGCAATTGTGGCCGTATACGCATTGATTCAGGAACGCCGTCTCCACGCCGGAAAACTTTCGACCGTTAACCAACTGTTTGCGCCCCTGGAGACAACAGAGCGCTTGCTCTTTGGCATTGCCGGAGCCGGGTTTTCTGTGCTTTTGATCGCCGTCCTGTTAGGTTTTACTTTCGTCGATGATCCGTTCGCCCAGCACCTGGCCCACAAGATGTTTCTGTCGCTTCTGGCGCTGCTGCTGTTCGGGATCCTGATTGCCGGCCGGCAGTTCGCAGGCTGGCGGGGTCGGCGTGCCGTTTTCCTGTACCTGTGGGGCTTTGCAATCTTGTGCCTCGCCTACTTTGGCAGCCGATACATCCTGGAGGAAGTTCTCGGCCGGTCATGGGGATAGGCGGCCTTCGGACTACTGATTTACTTCCTTGACAGGACACGGCTGTCCTGATGAACTGACGAGGTGCTGTTCAATCACGAGGTGCTCATTCGTTGGGCGATGACGTTCCGCTAGCCGCCTTGATTGGCGTGCTTGTTGTCTTATTACTCCTTTCCGCGTTCTTCTCCGGCTCGGAAACAGCATTGATGAGCCTGAACCGGTACCAGCTCAGGCATAAAGCCAAAACCGGTCATCGGGGAGCCAGGCTGGCAGAAATTCTCCTGAAACGCCCGGATCGGTTGATCGGGCTTATACTGCTCGGCAACAACCTCGTCAATTTCTCTGCCGCAGCACTCGTTGCGATCATCGCATTCAAGCTCGGTGGTCAGCCTGCGGTCGCAATCGGCACACTGATTCTGACGCTGACCGTATTGATATTTGCCGAGGCAGCGCCAAAGACACTGGCCGCATTACACCCGGAACGCGTCGCCTTTCCGGCTGCACTGATTTACTACCCGTTATTGAAAATTACCTACCCGCTTGTGTGGCTCACCAGCATTGCATCGAACGGTGTGCTCTATCTCTTTGGCGTCAGAAAAGATGATGCATATTCCTATTCGTTGACACAGGACGAGTTGCGAACCGTTGTCTACGAAGCGACTTCCCGAATATCAGGCAAGTACCGAAACATGCTTATCAGCATCCTCGATCTGGAAAAGGTGACCGTCGACGATGTCATGGTGCCGCACAACGAAATCGTCGGTATTGACCTCGATGACAGTACCGAAGAAATCATGGCTGTGATTGAGAAGAGCCAACACACGCGGCTTCCGGTCTTTCGGGACAACATCGATAACGTCGTCGGCCTGCTGCATTTGCGTCGCATTGCGAACCACGCCTATATGCAGGATTTTGACAAAGCCATGCTCGAAAAGCTGGTCGATGAGCCGTACTACGTACCCGAAGGCACTCCGTTGAGCACCCAACTCGTACAATTTCAGAAACTACGAAAAAGAATTGCGTTGGTCGTCGACGAATACGGAGACATTCAGGGAATCGTGACGCTGGAAGATATACTCGAGGAGATCGTCGGTGAATTCACGACCGATCCTTCCAGTGGCGACGTAGATATTGTCAGAGAAAGCAGTAGCACGTTTCTCGTCGACGGTGCAGCCAACATTCGCGAAATGAACCGGGCCATGAACTGGACCCTGCCAACTGAAGGGCCAAAGACGTTGAATGGATTAATCATCGAGTACCTGGAAACCATTCCGGAACCGGGGACCGGCCTGAAAATCGAGGGCTATCTCATCGAAATCGTTGCAACGAACGAAAACAGGGTCAAGACAGCGCGAATACATCCCCGCCAGGAATCGCCGCAAGCAACGGCCGAATAGTATGGTGTCTATTTCGCCCATCCCTGGGCTCCGCGGCATTTGGACCTCCTGTCCGGCGTCACGCGAAAGCTGCGTCAAGCGCCTCCGTGAGTCTGCGAACCCCGACAATGTCGATTCCCTGAGGCTTCTGTCTGGGCACGTTCGCTTGCGGGACGATCGCAATCGAAAAGCCCTGCTTGGCCGCTTCTGCGATACGCTCCGTACCGAAGCGGACTGGCCGCACTTCACCGGCAAGCCCGATCTCGCCGAAACTGATCAGTCCCGTCCGGCACGGTCGATCACGCAAACTCGAGACGATTGCCAGCAGTGTCGGCAGGTCAGCAGCAGTTTCACCGATACGAAGACCGCCGACCACGTTGACAAAAACATCATCGCCCGCCAAAGAAATACCGCCGTGACGCTGCAACACTGCTATTAACAAAGACAATCGATTCTGATCCACGCCCTGCGCTAGTCGCTTCGGATATGCGCCGTTACCGTCCGCGACCAGCGCCTGGATTTCCACGAGCAACGGGCGACTGCCCTCCCAGGCCACCGAGACGAGGCTGCCGGCATTTTCTTCTGCGTCACGTGAGAGAAAAATCGCCGACGGGTTTTTGACTTCCACAAAACCGGTCTCGGTCATGGCAAAAACGCCCAGTTCGCTGCTGGCCCCAAAACGGTTTTTCACTGCCCGGACGATGCTGTACCGGCTCGCCGGATCACTCTCAAAATAAAGAACTGTATCCACCATGTGTTCGACTACGCGTGGTCCGGCAATCGCGCCGTCTTTGGTGACATGACCTATGAGGAACACCGCGACCTCACGCTGCTTGGCAAATTGAACAATGCGGCCAACGCATTCACGCAGTTGGGCGACCGATCCCGGCGCTGACGGCAGGTCCGCGCTCACCATGGTCTGAATTGAATCGATAATCAAAACCCCTGTGCCGCCGCCGGCAGCCTGATCGAGGATGTTATCGAGCAAGGTATCTGCAAGCAGGCCCAAGTTGGGGCAGTCAAGACCTAGCCGCCGCGATCGTTGACCGATTTGCCGCAGTGACTCCTCTCCGGTCGCATAGCAGACATTCAATGATTCTGGCAGCTTCGAGGCGACTTGCTGCAATAGCGTGGATTTGCCGACACCGGGATCGCCCCCTAGCAGCACCACGGACCCCGGCACGAGCCCGCCACCCAACACACGGTCGAATTCGGCAAAACCGGTGGGGTAGCGAATGCCGAGATCATCGCCGAGGGAACCCAGCGGGGACGGGGCAATGCCTTCCGGGCGGGCGATCTGGGCGGTCGACACGGTGGTCTGAGCCAGGGTATTCCAGGCGGCGCAGTCGGGGCATTGCCCCTGCCATTTTACGCTGTGGGCGCCGCAGTCCATGCAGACATATGCCGTTTTCGCTCTTGCCATAGGGGAAATCCGTGAAAAATACAGGCAGAATCGCAACCTGTCCGGCAGCAGAAATGTGATCATAGCACTGCTTTTTGGCCGGCTTCGGGCCAAAAAGTGCCAACCCTATCTCATTAAATACCCTTGCTATTTTCTATACTTTTCGCGTTATGTAGAGAGCCCATATTGGACAAGCAACGAAAAGAACACAGGGACCGTCTGGTCGCGCTCGCATTTGTCAGCGTGTTGCTGTTGCTCATCTATGGCCCGGGAGCGCCATGGTTCGTTGCTGCTGACCGTCTTCTGTATGACCGGCTGGCCAGCCATGTCAACAATGAGCCGCTGGAAAATGCCCTGATCGTTAGCATAGACGACCGCAAGGTGGCGCCGAACGAAATCTTGAACCAATACGGCAAGCTCATACAACTCTTTAAACATCAACCTGTTAAGAGAATTATCCTTGCTAGCCCACCGGAGATTGACGCGTCGGCCGACTTGCCGGGCTGGGCGGCCACGCTGTCCAGTGGTGTGCCGGTTTACGTACCGAATGAGCACCGACTGGCGCCCGTCGCCAGCAAGACCGGCTTTCTCGACATCACGCTGGACAGCGACGGGATTTTCCGGCAATCCGGGCTATGGAAATTCGGTGCGGGCCTGATGGCTCCTTCGCTGCCTCTGGCCGTGGCACTGGACAACCCGGACGTAGCCACGGGCTCGGATCCGCGGTTTTCCGGGACCGACGATGTGATCTACCTCTCAAATTACGAACCAATCGCGCGATTGACGGCGAAAGAGGCGCTCAAGCCGGACTTTGCTGCGGACAAATACGCCGGCGCTACGGTGTTTATCGACGCCGCACCGCCAATTGTCGCCGCTGCGGCAAAAATACCGTCGGGGCAGTTTGTCACCGAATCCGAGATCACGGCGGCATTACTCGCCAACGTCGAAATGAGCCGCGCTGTCATTGCACCGTCCTGGGTCAGGGCGCTTGAGTGGCTGGCGCCGGCGCTCCTGGCGATTATTGCCGTACTGTTCCTGCCCGGCCGTATGCGCCGGGACA